>NPIE01000401.1_pt1 | contig 29477 bp, 29 predicted proteins | sample 8637661 | NCBI WGS metagenome assembly NPIE01 (sample SAMN07420842, study PRJNA396082) | bioreactor metagenome | isolation source: sample BA12 brine-fed electro-methanogenic bioreactor BA | place: Japan: Kochi | collected 2016-12-09 | reverse complement strand
CTTGTATACTCAAAATAGATAGTTTTATTGTTTTGAGTATACTTATCCTTTCTCTTTTAGAATTGATTTATTTAACAATAAAACTTAATATAATGTTATAGGCGCTGTGAATTTTTTCCATAAAAATGTAACTCATTTGTTTGTGATTATTATAGGAGACTGAAATCACAGCTCTATTCTTAATTATCGATTAGTTATCTGACGCCTTGACGTCTTATCACAAGTTAGTAATGAGTAGAAACCTGTGTTATTAATCAGCGCCTAAATATAATATTCGGAGGTTTTATATGTACTATGTCGGTATTGATATCTCAAAGTACAAACATACCTTTGTGATCGCCAGTCACTTAGGTGAAGTTATTCAAAAACCTATGGATTTTGATAACTCACATCTTGGCTTTATTCATTTCTTAGACAAACTTAAGCCTTTTGATTCAAATCAATTAAAAATAGGATTCGAATCTACTGGTCACTACTCAGCTAATCTTAAACAGTTTCTTCATAATCAAGGTTACTCTTTCTACCAACTAAACGCCCATTTAGTTAAAAAGTTTTCCTTGAGCCTCTCTTCTAGAAAAGCTAAGACTGATAAGATTGATTGCTTAGCTATCGCTAAGTTTTTAATGACTATAGATTCGAAATCCTTTACACCTTTATCTTATCACATTTCTTTTCTAAAGTCACTAACTAGACATTACTACCGTTTAAACAAATATATTGGCAAAACTAAAGTTGAACTTGTTAATTACCTTGATAAAGCTTTCCCTGAGTTTACTCGTTATTTTAGTAGTATCTATACCAAAACCCCACTTACTATTCTCTTTAAAGCTAACTCTCTTAATTCCATAGCGAATATGTCTATTTCAAGGTTTGATTCTTTAAATAAGTTATCTAGAGGTAATTTCAACTACTCTAAATACATTAAACTAAAACAAGCAGCTAAGTTTTCTGTTGGAGTTAAAGATAAGTTCTATTGGTCTTTACTCCACTTAACTATCAAGAGAATTCAAACTCTAGAAAATGAGAAAGAGAAAGTTGAAGATCATATTAATCTTATTATGAAAGATATTAAATCCCCTATTACTTCCATTCCTGGCATGGGTACTACTAGTGCAGCTATTATTCTTTCAGAAATTGGTGATATCTTTAAGTTTTCAAACTCTAGAGCTTTGATTGCTTATGCCGGCTTAGACAACTCTGTTCATCAATCTGGCATAGAATCATCTTATGGTAAAGTTTCTAAAAGAGGTTCTAAATATTTAAGAACTGCTCTTTATAATGTTTCTTTCCCTATCATTAATAATTCTAAACTTTTTTATGATTACTACTTTGACAAAAAGTCTCGTGGTAAATCTCATACTCTTTCTTTGATTTGGGTTAGTAGAAAATTATTAAGAATTATCTATTTTCTTCTTAAAAATAATCAAGAATTTTCTGATCAACTAATCTAAACTTTAAACAATTATTTAGTCCATCTGGCGAGGACTTTTATATAGTCCTTAACCTATATTATTAAAAAATAGGTTTTTTATCTTTGTTTTATTTTTTAGGTTGACTTTTTATAGTTATTCTCCTAAACCAATTCTTGGTAAACTCTTTTATACTCTTTAGCTGATTGACGCCATGAAAAATCACAGTTCATTGCGTTTAAAACAATTCGGTTCCAAGCCGCTTTGTCATAATCATATATATGTAAAGCATATCTGATTACATGCATCATATCATGAGCGTTAAAGTTAGTGAAACTAAAACCATTACCAACTTTTTCGAACTCATTAAAAGCTTCAATTGTATCTACTAAACCACCTGTTTCTCTAACAATTGGAATTGTTCCATATTTTAAGGAAATAATCTGACCTAAACCACAAGGTTCAAACTTAGATGGCATTAAGAACATATCTGCTCCAGCATAAATTTTATGCGCAAGTTTATTAGAATAACCAAGATAAACTTTAACTTTCTTACTGTATTTTTTTTCAAGTTTCTTAAAGTACTCTTCATAAACTTCTTCGCCAGAGCCAAGGACAATAAAACTAAACTCATCCATTTCTAATAGCTCATCAAAAACACGTTGAATTAAATCAATACCTTTTTGGTTAACCAAACGAGAAATAATCGCTATTACCGGTCTATCAAGAGGAAAATCAATATTTAATTCATGAAATAAATCCTTTTTATTTGCTAGTTTACCAGCAAGGTAGTTTTCAGGAGAATATTTTAAGGCAATCAAATTATCAGTTTCAGGAGAAAACTCTTGATAATCTATTCCATTTAGAATTCCAATAACATCACTACCTCTTTGTTTTAATAAGTTTTGCATTCCATAACCATAGTAATCCGTTAAGATTTCATTAGCGTAATTTGGTGATACGGTAGTTATTAAATCAGCGCAGACGATTCCAGCCTTTAAGAAGTTTAAATGACCTTCAAATTCGAACTTAGAATCATACTCGATATTAAACTGATTATAGTCTTGTAAAGGATAAATTCCTTGATAAGCTAGATTATGGATACTAAGGACAGTTTTAATATTTAAATTACGATATTTATTTTTAAGTAGTAAAGGAATCATAGCTGTATGCCAGTCATGAACATGAATTAAATCTGGTACAAAATCTAAATGAGTTAGACTTTCTAAAACAGCTATTTGGAAAAATGCAAATCTTTTTGATTCATCACCATAGCCGTATACATTTTCTCTACTACCAAAATAAAATTCGTTATCAATAAAATAGTAAAGAATATTGCCTTTCTTTAACGATTTTATACCTACATAAACATCTTCAAAACCAAAATTTATTGTAAAGTTTATGACATCTGTAGTTTTGTTTTTATACTGCTTTGGTATGCTTTTATAATAAGGTAACATGACTCTTAGTTCAGAACCTCTTAATCTTTTTATCTCTCCTGGCAATGAACCAACAACATCGGCTAACCCACCTATTTTAACAAAGGGTGAGCATTCAGCACTAACATGCAAAACTTTTAACATAATAATTCCTCCTCTTAAATAATATTATATCAAACTATTTAATAATATGCTATTTTATGGCCAGAATTTTAACAAACTTTTACGATATATTGAAAAAATAATATAGGTTGTTTCCATTAGTAACAATAATAGTAGAAAACTAGGAATTGTAAATTCAGCTAGTTTAAAGAACTCGTTGAAAACAATAAACGATACAGCACTAACTAAAGCTGAGGCGACAATTAATATAGTTCTCCTAACATTTAAAGGTGTAGCTACTTGGACAAGCACTAACCAATAGGCAAAGGTAGCCGCAAGAATTCCAACTGTTGAGATCTCATTATCTGTTAGCCGATAGAATGCTGATGCAAAGGAGTAAACAACTAAAAGATTTAGGATAATTATCAATGCTCCTGGCAAGACATTCTTCATAACATTTTTAATGAAAACACCTTTAAACATCCTGTTATTTGGTTCTAAAGCAATTATAAATGAAGGTACACCAATTATAAATGTTTCAATTATTAACATTTGAACTGGTTCAAATGGATAGATATTTGAAGTCATCAAGAGAATAATTGTTAATAAGATAGTATACAAGGTTTTAACCAAATATAAAACGGAAGCTTTTTCCATATTGGATACAATTTGTCTTCCTTCATTGACAACTTTTGGTAAGGAAGAAAAATCATTGTCTAATAACACAAAATGAGAGATATTTCTTGAAGCATCGGTTCCACTAGCTAGTGAGACAGATGCATTTGCTTGTTTTAAAGCAAGAATATCATTAACCCCATCTCCAATCATACACACTTTATGATCATGATTTTGCAAATGTTGGATTAATAATTTCTTCTGTTGGGGTTTAACCCGTCCAAAAACATTATAGTTTAAAGCAATTTCTTCTAACTCTTCATCAGCTACATCATCTAATGAGATATATTTTTCGGCATCAACAACCCCTGCTCTTTTGGAAACTTCACTAACAGTTAAAGCATTGTCACCGGAGATGACTTTAATTGCAACACCACTTTCGATAAAACTGTTAATTGTGGCTTTTGCACTAGCTCTGATATTATCATTGATGATAATAATAGCAATAGCTCGAACTTGGCCAGAGATTTTATCATTTTTAATCTTTTCGATTTGGGCTAAAAGGAGAACTCTTTTTCCTTCTTTCGCGTACTTTTCAACCTGCTTTTTGATTTTAGAGTACTTACCCTTATACACCATTTCTGGGGCTCCTAAGGCAAATATTCCCTCACTGAACTCAACAATGGAATATTTAGTCTGTGAATCAAACTTTACAACTTTTTTTATATGGTATTGTTCTTTCACTCCAAAATAGATTTGCAAGGCCATTGCAGTTTGATTCTCGTCATCAAGTGCATAATTCATCGCAGCGAGAATTTTCTTAATATTTTCATCATTAAAATCATCGATGCTAATAACAGGATTCTCAATCTTTTCAAAACCTTCTACATTCATGCTGCCATCAGTAATTGTTCCAGTTTTATCCAAGCATAGAGTGTCGATTCTCGCTAGAGTCTCGATAGAATATAGTTCCTGTACTAATGTTTTATGTTTTGAAAGCTTAATAACTGAATTGGCAAATGTAATCGTTGTTAAGAGGAATAGACCAGAAGGAACCATAGCAACCATGGAACCAGCCATTTTAACGATAGCATTATGGTATAAGCTTTCATTGGCTATAAAATCCGGTAAATAATCATAATTACTTTGTTCAAAGGCATTATAGAAAGTCATTAAGCCTAATGGAACAATAACAAGACCAATTATTTTTAAAAGCTTTCTGATGGAATTTAAGATAATACTATTCGGTTTAGACAAGGTTTTAACTTTTGCTTGTAAAGACTCGATGTAATTGTCTTTTCCAACGGCAATAGCACGGCAATAAGCTTGTCCATTGATTACATAAGACCCACTTAAGAGTTTATCGCCGACGTTTTTGACAATGGAGTCAGATTCTCCTGTTAAGTTAGCTTCATTCACAGTAATTGACCCATTCTCGATGATAGAATCAGTAATTATCTGCTTACCTGAGCTTAAGATAAACAAATCATCCAGTACAACTTCTTCAATAGCTATATCTAGTTGAATTCCCTCTCTGATTACTTGAACTTTTGAATCCGTTATTAGGGATAGATTTTTTATGATTGATCTCGCTTTAAATTCTTGAAAAATACCGATTAAAGTATTTGCTAGAGCAATAACGATGAACCAGATATTCTCATAAGATTTTATAGATATTAGTAACAAAGCAAGAACACTTAAAATTAAGTTGAAATATGAGAATAAATTTCCACTAATTATTTGCCAAGGGGTTTTTAAATTTGATTTGCTTGAGATATTTGTTTTTTTATCAATTATTCTTTGATTCACTTCAACCAAAGTTAAACCAAAGGGTTGGTATTCCTGTTTCGCCATATTCATCACCTAAAGATAATTATACCAAATTATCTCAACGGATACAACAAAACATAAAAAAGAACACTAATAATTAGTGTTCAAAAACGCTTCCGCCTATAAACTCCCTTAATAACGAATCTTTAGGAACATAATCGCTATTAATAGGATTAAAATATTTTAAGAATTTCAGTAGTCTATTTGCTTGGATAAAATGATGTGTTTGTTTTTCAATATGCTTTAACGCATCTTCAGCGTATTCTTTTAAAACAGCAAACTCATACGTTAATTCAGAATTGAAGATGTAATCTGCATTTTCAATATGAGGATAAATCCAACGATATTCTCCTCTTCTGACAGAAGCCCACATATCTAGTGTTTGTTCTGGAGTCGTATTTCTAAATTGTAAATCTCTTACTATTCTTCTTAATAGTCTAAGGTCTGTAAGATTGATTGGATTGTTATTATCAATATTTATCTGTGTAAACGGAGAAATATAGATTTTGAACTTCTTTTCATCCGGTATCGTTTCTGATAATTGATTATTTAAAGCATGAATACCTTCAATAATTATTGGGGTTGATTGATCAATATGGAATGGCTCTGAAAATAACCTTTTCTTAGTTTTGAAATCAAAATATGGCAGTTGAACCTTAACACCAGATATTAAATCGGTCATATTTTGATTAAATAATCTGATATCAAGAGAATTGAGATGTTCTAAATCAGGTTTACCAAATTCATCAAGTGGAGCTTGATCTGCGGTTAAATAATAATTATCTATGGAAATCATTAATGGTTTTAAGCCTTTTTCAATAAGCATCATCTCTAAACGTTTTGAAAATGTTGTTTTACCGGAAGATGATGGACCAGCAATCGCAATTAAACGTACGTTCTTTCTATCGACAATTCTATTAGATAATTCTTCTAATTGTTCAAGATGACGGTTTTCACATTTTCCTACAAATTCAGCGATATTTCCTGCTTCAATTCGTTTGTTCATCTTGTAAATCATATCAACTCCGAGATTTTGAGCCCAGTGTTCCGATCTATTTAAGACATTAAAGAATTTTGGTGAATCATCAAATTCAGGAATCTCACCTTTTTCTTCTCTTCTTGGATATTGAACCAAAAAGCCTGGATCTAAGTAATGGATTTCATAGTCTTTTAAATATCCAGTTGAGGGAACCATATAGCCATACATATAGTTTTTATAACCATTACATTGGTAAATATTAACTTTTTCTTTCCGATATTCTAGAGTGTTTACTTTATCCATATAACTGAGTTCTTGATAATACTCTTTTGCTTGTTTAATCGATATTTGTTTTCTAGTAATATCTAAATCTTCTTTAATAATGTTATTCATTTCTTTTATGATGTTATTTAACATTTCTTTATTGATATTCGTATTGATAGCTCTGCCATAAATACCCATGGAAATACTATTCGAAAACTTAATTTGAATGTCTGGATATACCCTATAAGCAGCCATACAGACTAAAAAACGCATACTAGTTGCATAAATTCTTGTGGAATCATAAAAAGAGTAATCAAGGAATTCGACATCAGCATCATAGCTTACCCTGTAAGTTAGTTCCCGAAGTCTGTTATTCACCAAAGCAGCGTAAAAAACACCCTCATATTTTTTTGACAGTGTCTTTAATTGGATTGGCTCTTGAAACTCATAAACATCATTTTTAACTGTAATTTTGATAATATCACCTCAAATTTTTGGAGTGTATTTCTATTTTACTACTTTTTATAAATATTGCAAGAAAAAAACTTTTTCGCAGATAAATTCCTTAGCAAATAGGAATAATTAAGGTATAATATATTTATACATCTAGGAGGTGCTTATGTTCTTAGCTGACTTCTTTTCGACCATTGGTATGGATGAACAACCGATAGAGTACTTTTTCGGCATTCATCATTTAGTATATTTATTGATAAATATCATTTTATTTGTCTTTATTTTCAAGTTTCTGCAGAAACATAATAAAAAAAGACAAGATTATTTTATCAATATTGCCTTAATACTTATTATATTTCTTAAATACCTAGGAGAAGCCTTATTTATCTATGAGTACTATAATATAATTCCTGCTTACTCCAGTTATCCACATCCTTTTTGGGATATCAACACCTTCTTTTCTTTTCAATTATGTGGGGTAATGAATATTCTATTACCAATAGTAATCTGGTTTGATATCAAACCATTGAAGACCTTTGTGTTCTCAACCTCTATTCTTGGAGGACTGGCTGTTATTTTTTATCCAGTTACAGTATTATATGGAGCACCTTATCAAATCACTTTACCGATTATTAGAAGTTCCGTTATTCACTTCTTCTTAGTCTTAATACCATTATTTTTAATCTATCGTGGTGATCTGGTTTTAGATAAGAAAAAATGGTGGCAAGTCGCAATTGGTTTAGTAACTGTTGCTGGTTGGGCGATGATCGGAAATCTTTTCATTGATAAAGACGCTAACAACATGTATTTAATGTCGAATCCGTTTTATCAAGGTCCAATTCCCATAATCAATCAATTACCGAATGGATACCACGTTATTTTCTTAACAGTAGCTGTTACTTTAGGGTATATCATTACCTTCAATATTGCTAGATATTTTACTGTATTAAAAAAGTCTGAATGAAATTTCAGACTTTTATTTATTATAGAGATCATAAAGTTCATAAAGTTCTAAACTGAGCAAGTAAGTAAAATCTTCAGAGGTAGTAAATTGGTCGCTTTCATTAAAAATCATGATGACCAAGTTTAACAACGTATCAGAGCCTTCATAATCTTCTACTATACTCGAATAAGATTTTTGTTCCGTTGACGGAGTGCCACCCATACTATCTTCAGGAATATCATTGTAAGAGAATGATGGAGAGAGTTCAATATTGTATTCTAAATCATTTGGAGTATCAAGAACATCACTTATCACAATTGTTTTAACAAATGACAGAACAGAGGCATTAATTTTCTCAGTAATCTTTTCATTTAGATTTTCTTTTGTGCTATATACTCCATATAAAACATAGAGTTGTCCGTTATAAGCATAGTCCGTTTCTAAACCATGTTCATAGATTAATTCTGTAGCTTTTTCTATAGATTTATACTTGACATCTATACCTGTCATAAACTCATCTGCATCTTCATTCATACCTTCAACACCAATGACTCGGTTAAAAACATTCAGTTTTAGCTCAATTTCTGGATTGATATCAATAGTTAGAGTAGATACTGGATTAAAACTAAGAAAACCAAAAAGACTGATAAAACTTAGAACTAAAAATCCAGCGAAGACATTTTTAAGACGGAGTCTAAAGTAAAAAGTTCTTTTTTCAGGGAGATAACTTCTTACATCTAATTCTTCATAACGATTGTTAATCACGAATTCTGCATGATCTTTTAAATTCTTTTTAAATTGATTAATATTCATAATTATCTCCTTTCAGTTTGTTTTGCATTTTCTTAATTGCTCTTGAGTATAGCCAAGTTACAGTACCAATCGGTTTATCGACAATAGCAGCAATCTCTTTATGAGTCATTTCTTCTAGGACATGCAATAAAAAGATATTCTTCTCTTCGTTGTCAAGAACGGATAAAGCTTTTGTAATTGCTTCTTTGGCTTCTGTTTTAAACTCAACATAGTCATAATAGGAGAACTCACTAAAATCTTCAATTTTCGTTACCTTTTTCCGACGATTATACTCATTGATTGCTTGATTCTTCGCTATAGTAATTAAATAAGATAATAGGTTCTTAGATTTATAATCATCAAGCTTTTGGAGAAATTTGAGATAAGTATCTTGGATGATGTCCTCAGAGAGAAATTTATCTCTAGTAATTGGTAAAATAACAAAGAATATTTGTCGATAGGTACTTTCATAGATTTCTTTAAAAGCAGATTCATCACCGCTTCTAAGTCTTTTTACTAAGACTTCAAGATTTTTACCCAATATGCTCACCTCAATAATATTTTATCATATTGGGTTTTGTTTTCCTATAGTCATTAATATAAACAAACGAACTATCGGTTTTATTGGAAAAAGAAAAACAAAACTATCAATTAATAGTTTTGTTTACGGATTTTTCCATCTTTTTTATGAATTACTATTGTTGTATCTTGATTAATCGCTTTGATTGTGGCATAAGCTATTGCTTCTTTTTGAGTTTCTAAGACTCTAATCACCTTATCGGAACCTTCTCTTTTGATATACCATTTTTTATCATCTCTTCGGTATAAGACGTGATATCTGCCTAATTCATCTTTAGAAGTTTCGATCTCCTCTTCTAAATCATCCTCATCTGGTGTTTTTTCTGAAGCATCATCTGCAAGATTTTCTTCAGTTTTTTGTTCTTGATCTTGTAGTTCTTTTTTTAGGAATGGTTCCGTTTCTTCTTTCTCTAAACTATCTTCTGGTTTTAGATTTTCTTCAATAACCTTATCTACGGTAGCAAAATCATTGGTTAGAGGCAAGGGATTAGCTTGAGTATCAATCGTCATAGCTTCTTGTTCAACGGTTTCTTGTACATCAGTTTTTTGCTCCGTATGGATTAGCAGTTCCTCATTCTTTGGTTTTTCTTTGAGGATTTTTTGTTTTTTGTTGAATCCTTTACTCTTTGGAGCGAAAAACAAGTAATAGACAACAAATATTGTAACTACTATCCCAACAAAGATTATTATCATATTGCGGATAGCTGGTGTTAAATTAAGTAAAAACACTGATATCTCCTCCTAAAAAAGTTTTAATTGGGTAAATTCGTCATCACGATAAAGAGCAATAATATCTCTCATCGCATATTTTAACTTCGTTTTTTTCGTGTTAAAAATAAAGATTTTTTTCAAATCAGTAAAGTTTTGACTTTCCCAATTGTATTTTAAACCAAAATTATCAATGTAATAGTTCCTTAATTCTGGTCTTTCTACATCTATTATATCATAAAAGTTCTTTAATTTAAAACTGTCAAAATAGAGGCTGAAACTAGGGTAGATAAAACTTAAGTTAAACGTATTTGCTTTTGCAATTAATTTCTCTAAACCTTCACTATCATCATTTATTCTTGGGATTAAGGGTTTGATGATTAAACCTACGTTTTTAAGGGAGTCGCTTAATTTATGAAGAGTTTTTTGCGATTCTTCAAAACAATGAAGAGCATCAAAAAAACTAAGGTTAATTTTATGATAAGAATAGATCGGATAAGCGATGATTAATGGTTGAGTCTTTGAGAAAGCAAGTAGTTCCTCTAAATTAGTCAATATCTTATCAGATGTTGTTTCTAAAAACAATCCTAAGTCATGTTTTTTTAAATCATCTAAAATAAAAGCTATGCAATCTAAATCATGGTAGATATCAGGGTTTTGAAAGATACCAATAATTTTCCGCGGTTCTAAATCTTGAATTTCTTGTAAGAATAATTGATATTTTAATTTGTTAAAATGAACTGCCTCATTCTTATAGATTTTCAATTCATCGACTGCACTAGAAAAATAGCGAAATGAAGGGTTGGAACCATCATAAAAATTAGCGAAATAATCTACGCCAAAATACTTGTTGCGATTATTATTTGGTGTTAGAACTTTTATATTATAAGATTCCATAATGACCTCCTACTAGAATCGCCAAAGAACGACCATCATTGTTAAGAATAATATAATTAGCCAATAATTACATATTGTGAAAGTTTTTGGGTTCTTATTCTCTTGTTTTTCAAATGTTTTCATAATCTTCTTAATTCTTTCAGGTTTCATGTTATTGAATTTCAAGATGAAAGGAAACTTTTTGATATAGGTGAATGAATCTTTATGTAGTTCTTGTTCTAACAAAAACGCATGAACCCGGGAAAAATCTTTCTTCTTTATATTCAACAACCATAAGTACTTAACCTTCTTATATTGTTGAAGAATTAGTAAGCCTATGTAGATCGTTACAAGAACAATGGATATCACCAAAAAGCTTAGATGATATTCTTGATCAGTATAAAATATCATAAGAATAACAAAAGCTATCACGAATCCAGCGGTCAATAAATCGTTAGAAACATGATATTTAAAAATGCTATTTAAAACCAAATAACCAATAATGGATGAGATTAATATTTTTAAGACAAGATCAAATGTAATCATTAAATTTACCTCTTTTTTATTCTTAGAAATGGTTTAACTAATGTCATCAACTCATTTATACTAAGTTCTTCTGTCACCTTTAAAACTGGTGAAGAAACATCCTCAAGCCATAATAAATGTTGTTTCCTTGAGCGGATATATTCTGGGTTTGTTTCATAGTCACTTACCCATTTCAGAAAATCTAAATGCTTTTGATACAGATCTCCTCCAGGTAAAACTCTTTTCCCAAATCTTTCTTCTTCTCTTTTTTGAATTCTAGTAAGACGAATGTTAATATCTAAATTTATAAAAACAAACAAATCAATTTTATCTTTAATATCATCGCCAAAACCAACTAAAGACCCAGAAATAACTGCGTTTTTCCCAAGTTCTAACTGTTCTAAAATATATTCTTTAGCTGCCTCATCACTTCTCCTAATTGTAAAAGGTGGATCCGTTTTCTCCCACAAAGCATCATCAACATCAATGTGTTGATAATCATAGTTTTTCGCTAAAGTTTCAGCTAGAGTTGTGGAACCAGAACCAGAAGAACCAAAGATATTAATAATGGATTGTTTCATAATTCACCTATTTTGCAAACATTATTTTTTCGCTATTAAACATCCGATTTAAAATTGTAACAAAAATAACTAAATAACAGATATTTGCTAGGACTGTTATCAATAGATAAGTCCATGCACTTTCTGAGAAAGTCATAATTGCAATTAAACTTTGAACACTATTAAATATTGGTAATACATATAAGTATAGATTTGGGTTAGCTCCGTCAGAAAAAGCTGATGTGACGGAAACTAGTATAGTAATAATATAGATAGGAGCTATATATGAATTTGCTTCTTTTAGTGATTTTGCATAAGCACTAACAATTGAAATGATCCCCACTATTACAAAGATCGTAGAAAATAAAACTAAAAGAATCATTAAGTACTCACTAAAACTATAAATCGAAATATCAGCATTCTCGTAATTAAGCAGTTTAGGTAATGAGAGAATGATTCCTAAAAAGGAAGATATTGCTGATAATAAAGATAAGACTGAAAGACTTAAAACCTTACCTAAAGCTAATTGACTACGTTTTATCGGGGTTATTAACAAGGTTGCGATAGTGCCTCTTTCCTTTTCTCCAGCAATGGACTCAGGTCCTACACTCATCGCTCCTGAAAACAAAAACATAATCACTAACATTGGCAGTAAAGAAGCCATTAATGTTCCTGCCATCAAATTTTCATCTAGTTCGGTTCCTGTTTGTGCTAAAGTAAAGTAATTAGTATCACCCCATAAATCATAACTTAAACTGTTTTGATAACTTATTAAGTAACTGATAAACCTTGAAGAAATACTACTTGATGATAAAACATTAGGATTGGAATAAATCGATACAGTAGGTTTCTCACCAACGCCATTATAACTTTCAATATTTTCTGGAAAAACAATTACCATAGTCCATTCTTCCTCATCAACTTTTTGTTGGTAAGTAGAAATTTCATTTGTATTAATTTCAATAACATTTAAATCATAACGATTTTCTTCCATATTATAAATATCTTGAAAATCATCAGTTAAGTTAACTATTGCAATATTATAAACATCTTCTTCTGCGAAATTTTCAATTGCAACTCCTAAAAAACTATAGATTAGATATATCATTATCCCAGGTAATAAAATCACAGTGATCACTAATCTTCGATCTTTAATAACTCTATCCCATTCTTTTTTAAAAATAGTTAAGATATTTTTCATGCTAATTTCACCTCTTCTTCCACTAAATCAAAGAATATATCTTCTAAACTCTTCTCTTTGATTAGGTTATCAAGGGTATCTGTAAGCTTAAGTTTTCCTTCTAAAATAATACCGACGCGATCACATATTTTTTCAACTAATGAGAAAATATGAGTAGAAACAATTATTGTTTTTCCTTGATTCTTAAGTTCAATTAAAAAATCTGTTACTACTTTGGCAGTTAAAACGTCTAAACCATTAGTAGGCTCATCAAAAATGATAATATCCGGATTATGAACTATTGAGATTACTAGCTGAACCTTCTGTCTCATACCAGTTGATAATTCACCAACTTTCACTTCTTTAAAATCATCAATTCCAAATCGATTAAAAAGAAGTTCTTTTCTTTCACTAGCTACTTCTAAAGGAACGTTATGGAGTTTTGCAAAAAAATCAAAGAGATAATTTGGGGTAAAAAAGTCTTCTAATTTCAACTCACTAGTTAAAAAACCAATTTTTGATCTCACAATATTTGGTTCTTTAACAACACTGTGGTTATCGATATAAATATCACCTTTATCTGGTTTGATCAACGTTGAAATACATCGTAACGTTGTAGTTTTACCTGCACCATTTGGTCCTAAAAGACCGTAAATTTCACCTTTAAATGCTGTAAAGGATAAGTCGTTTACAGCTACTTTATGTTTGTCTTTTGTCTTATCAATTTTCATTTGCTTTTTTGATAAGACAAATGTTTTAGAAATGTTCTCTACTCTTATTGTAGTTTCCATGTGTCACCTCGATTAGTAAAATATTCTCGTGAATATCTTATCAAATAATCACCTTTTTTACAATAAAATTTCCTAAGAAATAAAAAAAGTCTATCGCTAGACTTTCTTATTTTGTATTCAAAGCTTTTTCAGCTTGTTTGCATAGATTAGTAAAACCTTGAGGGTCATTAATAGCGATATCAGATAGAATCTTACGATTTACTTCGATATTTGCTAGTTTTAAACCATTGATAAGTTTAGAGTAACTTAAATTGTTTAATCTAGCAGCTGCGTTAATTCTAGTAATCCATAATTTTCTGAAATCACGTTTTTTACGACGACGATCTCTATAAGCATACTTAAATGAATGCATAACTTGTTCTTTAGCTGTTTTGTATAATAAATGCTTAGCACCATAATAACCTTTAGCTAACTTTAGTACTTTTTTACGTCTTTGTCTAGTTACAAAGCTTCCTTTAACTCTTGGCATTTTTCTTCAACCTCATTTCCTATAGATATGGAACCATATGTTTGATTCTTTTTTCGTCTGATTTTGAAACGATTTCTACATTTCTCGCCTGACGATTTTGTTTTGGTGATTTATGGCTCATTAAATGGCCATGAAAAGTTGATGGTCTAGATAATTTTCCAGATCCAGTTCTTTTAATTCTTTTCTTAGTTCCTGAGTGTGATCTCATTTTTGGCATAATAAATCTCTCCTTAAAATTATTTTTTTGCTGGTGTTAAAACCATAGACAGAAATCTTCCATCATGGGAAATTCTGTTTTCTAATTCGCCTACTTCGTTGCAGCCTTCCGCAAAACGATTTAGAACTTCCTTGCCTTGTTCAATCAATGTTGAACCAGCACGATACGGTAAACGTACAGATACTTTTAATTTATTTCCCTTAGAAAGAAATTTAATTCCATTTCTAAGTTTGGTTTCAAAGTCATGAGTATCAATAACTGCTGTCATTCTAATTTCTTTTAATTCAACAATTTTTTGATGTTTCTTGGCTTCGCGCGCTTTTCTTTGTTGTTCATAACGATATTTACTATAATCTAATAGTTTACAGACTGGTGGCTTCGCTGTTGGCGCTACTAAAACCAAATCATAACCTGCTTCTTTCGCTATTTTATTAGCTTCAGCTATCGGTTTTATACCATACTGAAAACCATCCGCACCTATTAATAGAACTTGTTTAACGCGAATATCTTCATTGATTAACGTCGCATCCTTTTTTACCGGTTTTTGATTGTTATATAAAATATTAAAACACCTCCAAGGTATAAAAAAATGAGTACCAATAGGTACCCACTAATTAATAAAGAAAAATAAAATATTCTCTAGCATGAACCTATTGATTCGTCAATCAGGTGAGAAGTGGGTACTTCTACTTTCTATTTTTTAACCAGTATGATTATATTACATTAACGAAAATATGTCAACTATTTTCTTCAGTTATTTTCTTCTTATTACGGATATAATGTTCTTTATTTACCTGATATGCTCTAGCAATAGCTAAAGAGCCTTTCGGTACGTTTTTATCTAAAGTAGAACCTGCTGCTATAAAGGCATCATCTTCAATGTTAATTGGAGCGATAAGATTAGAGTTACAGCCGATAAAGACATTGTCACCGATGTTGGTTTTATATTTGTTAACACCATCATAATTGACTGTTATGGAACCGCAACCGAAGTTAACATCGTTACCGATGGTTGCATCACCAATATAAGCTAAATGCGATGCTTTAAAGGTATTACCTGTTGTTGATTTTTTGATTTCAACAAAGTTACCAATACGGTTATTCGGTCCAACGATAGCTCCATCTCTTAAATGAGCGAAAGGACCAACTGATGAGTTTTCTTTAATCTCAGAATTAAAGACTAAAGAATGTTTACAAACAACACCTTCACCAACTAAAGAGTTATGAATTTCCGTGTTAGGGCCAATTTGTGCACCTTTTTTAATTATGGAGTTTCCGGTGATATAGGTGTTTGGGTGAATGATTACATTTTCTTCAATGATAACGTTTTGGCCAATAGTAATGGTATCTGGGTTAATCATAGCTACTCCAGATTTCATTAAATCACGATTAATATAATGTCTTAAGATACATTCAGCTCTACTTAAAGCATAAAGGTCATTAATCCCCATTGCTTTATAGGACTCATCTAAAAGGTAAGTTCCAACTAGATTAGACTCGTTTTTCATTATTTTAACGATATCAGTCAAATAATACTCTTTTTTAGCATTATTGTTAGATATCTTTTTTAATGCTGGAATTAATAAACCATTATTAATGATGTAAATACCTGTATTAATTTCTTTAATCTTCTTTTCTTCTGATGTAGCGTCATTTTCTTCAATAATAGAACTTAAATACTTTGCTTCATTTCTAATAATCCGACCATAGCCATGAGGATCATCAACAATCGTGCTTACTACGGTTAAGTCATGTCTGAACTCGATATGCTCACTAATAGCATTTTTAATCACTAAATCATCGATTAGAGGCATATCACCTGGGAGGATAATTGTATACCCTTCTTGGTCTTTGATAAACTCTTCTGCCATTAAAACAGCATGTCCTGTACCTAGCTGTTGATCTTGATTAGCATATTTTACTTTTGAGTTTAATATTTCTTTAATAACTTCTTTCTTATGACCAACTACTGTAATAAGTTCATCAATCATTGTTGATTTGTACAAGTGTTCAACGATATAAGCTATCATTGGTTTTTTTAGTAAAGGGTAAGCACATTTTGGTAATTCGGTCTTCATCCTAGTTCCTTTACCAGCTGCTAAAATTATAGCGTATTTTTTCATAATTTTTACTTGGGATAACCTATCCCTATTCCCCCTTTTTTATACTTAAAATTTTATCGACTAAGTCATCGACTATTTTTTGAACTAATTCATCGGTTTTAGCAGATACTGAAACTCGAATCAAGGGTTCCGTTCCACTAGCTCTAACTAATACTTTCCCATCATTCCCTAATTCTTCACGATATTGATTTACAAGATCAACAACCTCTTGGTTTTTTGCAATATTTTTATCGATATCTTTAATATTTACCAATTTATCTGGATAATACTGTACTTCTTTTTTGAATGCTGATAAGGATTTTTGATAATGATTTAGAATCTTTAAAAGATACCAGGCATTTAAAACACCATCACCAGATTCAAGAATTGCTCGGTTAATAATATGTCCAGAGTTTTCTCCACCTAGAGTACCTTCTTCATCGTATAAAGCTCTAAAGATATACTTATCCCCAACTTCAGTTTGAATAACATTAATATCTAATTGTTCCAGAGCTCTTATTATACCTAAGTTACTCATCTTTGACAAGACAACTACATTATTATTTAATTTTTGTTGGTCTTTCAAATATTTTGCGAAAAGATAGATTAAAAAATCACCATCGATAATGTCTCCTTCATCGTCAACCACAAGAATCCGATCCCCATCACCATCAAAGGCAATCCCTAAATCTAGTTTTTGTTCTAAAACTAGATTTCTAAGAGAGTCTAAACGAGTCGAACCACAGTTTTTATTGATATTTTGACCATTAGGATTATCACCAAGATATACGGCTGATACAACATAGTTAGGTAAGGTTTTTTTTGCTGATTTTAAGGTAGCTCCATTTGCTAAATCAAGAGCGATATTTAAATGAAGGGTTTGAGTAAAATCTGTATATAATTCATAATAGTTTTTAAGCAAGTTAGGGAATTCAATATCCTGACCCGCTTCCGTATGTTCGATGGTTACTCCCCTGTCGATTACAGCTTCAATGATTTCTTCTTCTGCTTCGTGAAGTTTCTTTCCTTGATAAAAGACTTTAATGCCGTTATCAATATAGGGATTATGACTTGCTGTTACCATAATACCAAAGCAATTATTGCTTAAACAAGAGTAAGCTAATATCGGAGTAGCATAGACACCAAGATCACAGACATCTAAACCTGCAAGTTTGGCACCTTTTGTAATATTTTTTACAATCATTTCCCCAGATTCCCTTGTATCCCGAGCAATAATTAATGTTTTTGATTTATCTTTGAAATGAACTAGACTTTTACCAACTGCAAAAGCCATATCTTCGTTAATGAACTCGTAGGCTTTACCTCTTATTCCATCAGTTCCAAAATATTTCATATAAACACTCCTATTCAACAGTCACAGATTTTGCTAGATTTCTTGGTTTATCGATATCTAGTTCTAGTTCTTTCGCTTTATAATAAGCAATTAATTGAGTTGGAACAACGCTTATTAGCGGTGTTAAGAATGGATGAACATCATCTAAAATAATATCATCATGACTATCTGCTAAGGAGTCCATAGAAATAATCATTGTATTGGCACCACGAGCCCTAACTTCTTGAACGTTCGATCTAGTATTGTGATTAATCTGCTTTTGCGTGATTATCGCAATAACAGGAACACCTTCTTCAATAAGGGCGATGGTACCATGTTTTAATTCTCCAGCTGCGAAACCTTCCGTTTGAATATAAGAAATCTCTTTCAGTTTTAAAGCTGCTTCTAAGCAGGTGTAATAATCAATTCCCCGACCGATATAGAAACAATTTCTTTTTGTTAATTTCTTCGTTACCAGTTTTTCAATATAATCTTTCTTATCTAATAATGCTTCCATAGCTACAGAAAGCTTTGATAACTCGTAACTTAAATCAAAATCAACTTTCTCAGCTAAACAATATGCTAAAATTGCAAGAATTGTAACTTGCCCAACATAAGCTTTTGTTGAAGCAACTGCTATTTCAGGACCAGCAAAAATCTCAAGAGCATTATCCGCTTCTCTTGAAAGGGTTGAAGTGATTACATTTGTAATGGTTAAAGCACGAAAACCAAGTCTTTTGATATTCACAAGACAAGCCCGTAAATCTGCAGTCTCACCTGACTGAGAGATAAAGATAAAAATAGATTCTTTTTCAAGTAATGGTGGGTTATAAGCAAACTCACTGGCAATAAAGACTTCAGTGGGAATCTTAGTAATATTTTCAAAATAGTATTTACCAACATAACCAGCATGCATTGATGTTCCAGCAGCAATAATATATATACGGTTTTTATTCTTAAATAATTCCATAACAGAATCATTGATTTTCAACTTATTATCTACAGTATAATTCGCAATAATCTTCCTAATTACTGTAGGTTGTTCCGAAATCTCTTTTAACATAAAGTGTTCATATCCAGATTTATCAATTTGACTATCTGCTAAATCAAGAATATGTTTTTCTAGTTCAATTCTTTTTCCAATGATATCATAAGCGGTAAAGTCAAAATCACCGTTGGCAGAAGCAACGATAAAGGTTTTATCTTCAATTAAATAATAATGGTCCGAATTCCCAACCAAAGCCATTAAATCAGAGGCGAAGGTTACGCCCTGATCAGAGTTTCCAACTAAAAGAGGACTTTTGTTCTTAGCTGCATACATCCGATTTTTATCTTGATTGTCAATTATCAGTAAAGCATAAGAACCTTCAAGCAAAGAAAGAGTTTTTCTAATAGCTTCTTCAACAGCCATTTCTTTTGCGAATACTTCAATTAGATTAGCAATTACTTCTGTATCAGTTTCACTTAATAGTTTGACTTTTTCTAAGTATCTAACTGTTAATTCCTGGAAATTATCAATAACACCATTGTGTACTACTACGAATCTTTCTGAAAAAGAAGCATGAGGGTGAGAGTTAATATGGTTAGGTGCACCATGAGTTGCCCATCTAGTATGACCGATACCAATGTGGTTATCCATCCGGTAATCAAAACTATTGATTAAATGATCAACTCGACCTTTATCCTTATAAGTAACGAATTTTTGATTCTGGTCATTAAAAAAACTGATTCCACAAGAGTCATATCCTCGGTATTCCAGTTTTGTTAATCCATTTAATATTATGTCTGAAGCTTTTAGTTTTCCAATATAGCCAACAATACCACACATAGATGTTTCCCCCCAATAAATTATTTTAATTATATCAAATAAAATGAACATATGCAATTCATTTAAGCAAAATGAAAAAAGATCACAAATAAATTACTTTATTTACAATCTTTAAAAAGGTTGATTATAATTGTAAAAATTATCAGAATTATCAAGGGTATTAGATACTCTTCTATTCGGTGGTAAACGCTAATTTCTAACATATCCAGTTTAAAGGCAGGTATGATTTTTATCAAGAAATCAGCTAGTCGATTTACAGTGAAATCGACTGCAATTAGGGTCTTAATATACCAAAAAATAATTATGGGAATGATTAACACTAAGAAGTGATTTATCAAGGAATTTAAGAACATAAGGACTATTTCTAAGGCAAATGTCTGTAGGATTATATGAATATTAAGTTTAAGAATAAACGCTATATTTAGAGAAAATGGAGTTAAATATGTTGTAAATATCACAAAAAACATTAGAATAAATCCGAAACTAAAGCAATTAATTGTAATAATTGTTAATAACCTAGAGAACATATGCATAAACTTCTCTTTATAATTACTGACATAATAGATCATCAAGTAATCATTCGTTTTTGATGTTAAAATATTTGTTATGAACAATAACACGATTGTCAAAATAATTTCAATTATCAAAAAACTCTGTTGAATGTATTCAATGATATACTCCTCTTGATAGGCATCCAGATAGTAATATCCTAAATCGATACCAGAGGAAATGATAATTCCTAAGCCAATTAAAGCGAAAATTAAGCTAAAACAAATAATAAACAAATCACTGAAAATATAGTTTAAGTGGAGCTTAATGTATCTAATCATTGATTCTACCGTTTTCGATATTATAGATCTTCTTAGTTTTTGTATGAAACTTTTCAGGGTGATGAGTCGATATAATCACCAATTTTTCTTTTGCTAAATCGATAAGATAGCTACTCAATCTTCTTTGACTATCAAAATCTAATGCCACAAGCGGCTCATCCAGTAAAATTATTTTTGGTTCGTGAATTAAGGCTTGAATAAGATTAACTTTTTGTTTTGTTCCATTTGAGAGGGAATTAATTTTTTTGAACTGATAGTTTTCAATTTGAAAGAACTTGAAGTAATCCATACTACTTTCTTTAAAACTATCCTTATCCAAGCCTTTTATTCGACCGATATTATATAAGAATTCATTGACAGTTTGAAACTCAGGCATAATGTAATTTTCGGGGGCATAACCAATTTTTACTCTTCTTTTCAATATTTTTCCATTATATTTAACTAACTTCATAATACATTTTAAAAGGGTTGATTTTCCGGAACCATTCTTGCCTGTGATTAAATGTAAACAGCCATATTCGAAGGTTATATTGATATCAAAGATACCTTTATTACTATAGTAGACCTTACTTACTTGTTGGATATCGATACTCATATTTTTGAATTCTTTCATGAACTAGCTCCAAATTTAAATTTTGATCAAAAAAGAGAAAATCATCAAGTATATACTGATATTCTTGATTGTTAAAATAATAATTAATGATTATGGGGAAACGGTTAATGGATTTAACTTGGCCATGATACTTTATCGGAATAACTAAATACTTATCTCTTATAACTTTTAAATTATGAACTTGGGAATGATTTTGACCATAGGATTCATAAGAAGGAAATATCTCTAAAATATCAGTGTCTGGTAATGGTGCCTCATCTAAATAGGTGCTTTCCGATAAAATAACATCAAATATTTCCGTGTTTAAATCAATGGATTGAATGAAGACATCTTGATTTGTTAGATTGTCCATTTTTAAACAAATCGCTTTTATTGATAATTCTAAATTATCATGTTCATTCATTATCCCAAAAAGATGCATGATATCAAGATGATTATTAGGAACTATCTCTTTAAAAATTAAGTTAAAATTTCCTACTTCAAAATCAAAAACAACTTCATTGATATAGGTTATTTCTAATATTGCGTTTGTTAAACTAATTTCAGTGTCTATCATATCAATACTTTCAAAACTAGTCTCTAAATAGTACAAGTAGTAATTATGATTATTATAACGAATCATAGTTAAGGTATCTCGAATATCGTTTATATCTACTTGCATTTCGTATTCTTCTGTTATTAGATAGGCATTAGCTATAGTATCTACACTAGTGAAAAATGTTTGATTTGAACTGATAAAGATAGGGATATCGATGGTTTCTACATCGCTTAAGAGTCTTGAGTAGTTTTGTTTTAAAGTTAAAATTTCGACTTGATTTGGCTTTTCTCGGCTTAAGATTAATAGTGTAGTTCCCAAACAAAAATAGATTATTATGATCAGAAAAAATATTTTTTTCATCTTACTCTTTCCTTGATTATTTCGTAGTATTCCGTTGTAACATTAAATGTTTCCCAACCGCCTTTTTTTGTTCTTATCCATAAGAAGTAATAGTTCCCTACTCCATTATTTACTTCTCCAGTACCTCTTGTGACTATTTTGACATACGTTTTTGGATCAACTATTATCTGGAAATCATAGGTCTCTTTATTCGTTGTTGTTTTCGTATAAGATATACTAGCTTTTATATCTGCATCCAGGCTACCTTTGAATTTTTTTATATCACCTTTGATATTAACTTTAATACCTCCTGAGGCTGAGATTTGATATTTGGTTTCTTCTTTTGATTCTAGTTTAATATCATGTTTAATAGTGGAATAACCATTATTGTAAATTTTTAACTTTGTTTCTGAGACAAATTCTACTTCTTTATTTTCATGAGCAATATATAGTTTCCAACCTATAAATTTCTTCTTAGTAATCTCATCATAATACTTTTGATAGTCTTCATCGGTAAAATCTTTTAATAAGATTGCATCTTCATCATTAAAGATAATTTCTTGATATGTCTGATAGTCTTCAGCCTTTAGTTGGACTGAGGAAATAAACAATAGTGTTAAAAACAATAAAGCCGTAATACATTTTTTCATAAAAAAAACCTCCTCTTTAGTTACATAATACCTAAGAGGAGATTAAATTCTTTTATTTTATCGGATTATCTTGAAATACTTTCATTGTATCATTATAGCCAAGTTCAAAACGTTTTATAGCTTGGTCCTTATCGAAATTCAAAACCCCGCCTAACGAACGCCAGTGTCTTACTTCTCTAAAGTCTATTCCTGGATATTTACTCTTGCTGATAAAAAAGATTCGGTGAAGGTGAATAACTATAATAGTATCACATCCAGCATCAATTAATGGCTTTACCGGTACATTATCAAATAATCCACCATCAAAAACTTGTTTTCCATCCAGTTTAACTGATGGAAAAACAAAAGGGATGGAACAAGAAGCTAAGATTTGTTTAAAAATCAAGTCTTTTTCTTGTTCGTGAATTGGGGAATAGATAACTTGTGATTCATTTCTAATATAATGGTTAAATGAAGCTTTTAGAAGTCCCATAGCTCCTTCGTTATCCATACCAGCTGGTGATAAAGTCACAAATACTTTTTTATTCTTTAAAGCTTCAATATCTAAGTTTTCTCTTAAAAGTTCTTCTAAATCGCTTATTTCATAAACTCCAGAATTAACAATACCCATTTTCTTCTCTCTGATAGTCCGAAAAACAGATCGGATTCCTTCAAACTCTTTATTAGGCATATCAATCCATAGTTTTTTGACTTCATCAACTGATTTTGTTGCTAAAAGACAAGCATTTACCGAGCCAATACTTGTACCTGCAAAAGCATATACTTGTTTTAAGTATCCTAATTCTTCTAAAGCTTTAACAGCTCCAATCTGGTAAGCACCTCTAGCACCGCCTCCAGTTAAACATAATCCTAACCTATTCATTTCTACTCCTACTAATACTGTAACAACTGATTATTCTGATAAGCAGCTTTGATTACTCCACCACCTAAACAGATCTCTCCATCATAAAAAACCGCTGCTTGACCTGGTGTTACTGCTCTTACAGGTTTATTACTGATAACCTCTAAAGTTGTATCATCAAGCCACTTTATTAAAACAGTATTATCACTTTGTCGATATCTAAACTTTGCAGAACATTCCATCTGACCATTAAAGCTTTTTTTAGATATCCAATTAACATCTTCTACTATCACTCTATTAGCAAACAATTGAGGGTGATTAATACCTTGTCCTACTATTAAAGCATTATTATCAATGTCTTTACCTATCACAAACCAAGGAGCATTAGGAAACCGAGAATCCCCACCGATATGTAATCCTTTTCTTTGCCCAATAGTATAATACATCAATCCATCGTGTTCCCCTAAGGTCTCGCCTGTAGAGGAATTGATCTTTCCTGGTTTTGCGAAAATATAGTTTTTTAAGAATTCTTTAAAATTCCTTTCGCCTATAAAACAAATTCCTGTCGAATCTTTCTTGGTAGCAGTTGGTATATTATTATCCATAGCTATTTTTCGAACTTCTTTTTTCGTTAGACCACCGACAGGAAATAAACTAAACTGTAGTTGTTCTTGGGATAACTGTGATAGAAAGTAACTTTGATCTTTATTGTTATCTATTCCTCTTAAAAGGAACTGTTCACCATCTTTTTCTATTCTCCTAGCATAATGACCATAAGCAAAGTAGTCAGCTCCTAATTCTTTAGCTATTTCTTGAAAACCAGCAAACTTAACATATTTATTGCATAATATATCCGGGTTTGGTGTCCTATTCTTTTTATGTTCTTCAATAAAGTACTCAAAAACATAATCCCAGTACTCTTTAATAAAATCATGACGATGTAATTCAATCCCTAAGTGATTAGCGACTTTTAATGCATCGAAATAATCTTGTTCTTGCGGACAAATATCTTCTTCTAAATCAGGGTTACCAAGAATATCATTATTCGCAGCTGAATCCCAATTTCTCATAAACAAGCCGATTACTTCAAAACCTTGTTGCTGAAGTAAAAAGGCACTTACTGCTGAATCCACTCCACCGCTTAGTCCTACAACAACTTTTCTCATGATTTCCTCTTAATATCTGAAACAATCTTAAAATCACTTCTTGGTGATAGTGCAAAATCAAAGACCTTTGGTGAGTCAGGGCTTGCCGCTCTCTTGAATTGTTGTGAGAAAAATCTTGTAAAGAAATTGTCTACATAAGAATTAAGGTTTTCTTCACTTAAATCAAAGACTACTTTCAGTAGATATTTGATTCTTTCAGCAGTATCACCACAAATCATGTAGCGATACAAGATAAAATCATTGATTTCGTACTTACCGATTAAGTCCTCTGTTGTTTGATCAGCTTTTAATTCAGGAGTAATTGGCGTATCGATTATATCGTAGAGTATATCTCTTATTTCTTTATCAAACTTATAATCAGCATAAGCTTTAATCATAAATTTCACTACAGTTTTTGGTATACCACCATTTACATTATACATCGACATTTGGTCACCATTATAAGTAGACCAACCTAAAGCTATTTCTGATAAATCTCCAGTTCCTAACACTAAGCCATTGAGTTTATTTGCTAAGTTCATTAAAACCATTGTTCGAGCCCTAGCTTGAGAGTTTTCATATGTTGTATCCTGAATTGTGGAATCATGTTTTAATAATTCTAAGTGATCTAAGATATGCTGCTTCAAGTCAATTTCTTCTGCTTTTACACCTAGTAAGGTCATTAACTTATTAGCATTCGTATTTGTTCTTTTTGAAGTATGTAAGCCCGGCAAAGTATAAGCATGGATATTTAATTTATCAATCCCTAGATGCTCAAAAGCATTCACAGCTACTAATAAAGCTAGGCTAGAGTCTAATCCTCCACTAACACCAATCACTAGGTTCTTAATGTTTGTATGGCTTAATCTCTTAGCTAAACCATATTCTTGAATGGAAGCAATTTTTAAATAGTCTTCATAAGCATTATCTTTAGGAACAAAAGGAAGTTTATCCCATTTTTCCACAAACTCAAAATTATTCGCTTCATCTAGTTCAAACTTAACTGTTTGATATTTTAAGCGATATTTTAATACGGAGTCACGATAAGATGAATTAATCCTTCTTTCGTATTTAAGTCGATCGATATCCAAATCGGTTTCTAAGATAGTTGTTTCTAGAGAAAAAACATTGGTTTCTTTGATTAGTCTTGCATTATTTGCGACAATATTATGACCAGAAAAAACCGTTTCAGAACTAGATTCAGAAGCTCCAGCGGAACAATAGATATAAGCACCACTATTCTTTCTGGAATGTTCTAAAACAGCGTTCTTACGAATATTATTTTTGCCGACTACTTCATTAGAAGCAGAAATATTAATGATTAGATTTGCACCATTAACACTTAAAAGGTTACCCGGTGATATAGTTGCCCACATATCTTCACAGATTTCTACTCCAAAACTTATTTCACCATTTGAAAATATTAGATTTCCAAAAGGAACTAGTTTTCCAAACAAGGAAATTTCTTGATAATTGTCAATTACATCAAATCCCGAATTAAACCATCTTTTCTCATAATACTCCTTCGTATTAGGAAGGTAAAATTTAGGAATAATCCCTAAAATTTCTGATTTTTGAATTACAACAGCACAGTTTAATACTAACTGATCTAGGATTAAAGGCATACCCAAAACAACAATCCCTTGGAAGTGATTGTTTTCAATAAAGTATTTAAGTGCTTGATAAGCGTCCTCAAGAAGATTCTTTTGAAAAAACAAATCTCCACATGAGTATGAACTTATCGAAAGCTCAGGAAAAATTGCAATATCAGCTTTGGTTTTATTAAGGGCCAGAAGCATTTCCTTAATATTAAAAGCGGGATTTGCAACTTCAATTTTGGGTGATATTAGTGCTGCTTTTAAAAATCCATTGTACATATTAATTACCTCGATATAAGTCTTTTTTCATAATGTATTGAAATACTTCTTTCGTAACTAGAGAATCATCTAACGTTTCTCTAAAAGCTGTCGAAGAGATATATTGATTAAACCCAGGAAGAATCTTAAAGTTATGTTTAAATTCTTTTAATAAAGAATTATTAGCTATAATCTCTAAAGCATCTTGATTATTACGATTTACAACAATAAATTTGAACTCTCTGATTAAAGACTCTGCTTTAATCCATTTTTTCATTAACAATAGATTATCTGAACCAATAACAAAAGCAATTTCTTGTTGGTATTCTTCTTTAATTCTTAACAAACTTTCATAGGTACCAAGATATTGTTGGTCACCTACTTCAAGAAGGGAGATTCTTGCTTTTGGTAAGTCTTTAATAAGTAACTCCAACATTGCAATTCGATAAGAATCATTGATTAAGTTCGATTTACGGTATTTATTTGATACTGGTAAGTAGATAAAATAATCAAACCCAAACTTAGCTTCAACAAGATAATACATATCTTTATGAGCTATAGTGGGTGGATTAAAGGCGCCACCAAAAACAACAACCATAAAACCACTTCCTTTACGTGAATATTTTATCATAATAAAATTATAAATTAAAGACATATTCTTTCTTTAAAATAAACTAGTCTCATGATATACTAAATATTAAGAAAATGAAAGGAAGTTTTTAGATGAAAGATTATAGTAATTACATTTTTAATTTTGCCAAAGAAATCCTTGCCATCCCTTCACCAAGTGGATATACCCAAGAAGTCATTGATTTTATTAAGGAAAAAAGTGAAGAACTTGGTTATCATACTGAAAGGTCAAAAAAAGGGAACCTTATAATTAATGTCAAAGGTCAATCGGACTTTACCTTAGGACTAAGTGGACATGTTGATACACTTGGAGCTATGGTTAGAAGTGTTAGTAGTGATGGTTCTTTAAAGTTTACCACCATTGGCGGCCCTATTTGGCCAACACTGGACGGAGAATATTGTACAATTCATACCAGAGATGGGAAAGACTACTCGGGCACATTCTTATCAAAAAGCCCTTCCACCCATGTTTTTAAGGATGCATCTTCTTTAAATAGAAGTCCAGAGAATATGGTTGTAAGAATTGACGAACTAGTTAAGAATAAAGATGATGTTCTAAAATTAGGTATCGCTCCTGGTGACTTTATCTTTTTTGATCCGAAAACAACAATCACGAAATCTGGATATATCAAAAGTCGGTTCTTAGATGATAAGATTTCAGTGGCTATCCTTTTTGGTTTACTTAAATACTTAAAAGATAAAAGTATGACCCCAAAACAAAACCTAGTATTTATTATCTCCACCTATGAAGAGGTTGGTCATGGTGCTTCTAGTATTCCTGATGTCGATGAGTTAATCGCAGTTGATATGGGTTGTATAGGTGATGACTTAAGCTGCACAGAACAAGATGTATCAATTTGTTGTAAAGATTCAAGTGGACCATACGACTATAATATGATCTCTAAGCTAGTTAAAATCGCCAAGGACAACGATTTAAAGTATGTTACTGATATCTATCCCTATTATGGCAGTGATGTCTCTGCAGCCTATCATGGCGGTAAAGATTTCCGCGGTGCTCTAATTGGTCCAGGTGTACATGCATCACACGGCATGGAAAGAACTCATATAGACGCTGTTGAAAACACATTAAAACTTTTACTAAACTATCTAAAATAAAAGAAATTCCAAATTCTTACGAACTAAGAATTTGGAATTTTTAATTTATGAATTCGGTAAACGATTTTGGTAAATCCAATTTTATTGTCACTTCTTGTTCTGTTACTGGATGAATGAAATTCGTTGAGTAACAGAATAATAGAAGGTTTGTTTGATGTTCAACTTTATTATAAAGTTTATCACCAACAATTGGGTGATCAAAATAGGATAAATGGACACGTATTTGATGAGGAATCTTTCCTTTAACAACAACATCTAGTAAAGAATAACCTTTAAATTCTTTTTCAACATGGTATTTTGTAGAACAGTCTTCACCAACCTCAGCTACTTCACGAAGGAATGATTTATCTTTTTTAGCAATTGGTAAACAAATATCAAAGTCCTTAACATCAAGTTTACCTTCAACAATTGCTTTAAATGAGAAATGCAACTCATTATCAACCTTATTACTTAATAAGAACTTGATAAAACGATGTTTTGCAACTACGACTAAACCAGATGCTTCACGGTCAATTCTATTCACAAAATGAATCAGAGAGTTGATATTATTTTTTTGATAATAACCAACAAGGTAATTAGCGAGTGTATGTGAAGGTTGTTTTTTGGAAATTGTCATTAACATATTTGCTGGTTTGTTAACTACTAGCAAATACTCATCTTCATAAACTATTTCTAAGTTTGTCTCTTCAGCTGTAATATTATTGTTTAAGCCTTCATCTTCAAGGAGAAAATGAATCTTATCGCCTTTTCTTACTGTATCTTTTCGGCTTTTGATTTCATTGTTGACAAATATTTTGTAGTTCTTTTCATCCTTTTGTAAGATACTAGTCGGAATGTTGTTTTCCGTCATGAATCTTTTTATTGTTTCAGGTTTTTTGACTTTATAGATTAGCTCCATATGAATCACCTATTATACTAAGTAAGT
>NPIE01003325.1_pt2 | contig 29489 bp, 37 predicted proteins | sample 8637661 | NCBI WGS metagenome assembly NPIE01 (sample SAMN07420842, study PRJNA396082) | bioreactor metagenome | isolation source: sample BA12 brine-fed electro-methanogenic bioreactor BA | place: Japan: Kochi | collected 2016-12-09 | reverse complement strand
TCATCATCCATTTCCATATCATCATCCATTTCCATGTCATCATCCATTTCCATGTCATCATCCATTTCCATGTCATCATATCTATTACCTTTAACAGATTTCATTGCCATTCTAACCGGATCATCCTCAATAGTAATATTTTCATGCAATTCTTTTAACAATTTTAATTTCATAATATAATTCCTTTTGTTTTTATTATATAAGTTTATTTATAAGTTTTTATAACTTTAGTTACATATTTTCCCTTTCTTTTATATGACGAACTGCTGATTGGATTACCGGAAAGTGTAGCTCTCTACCTATTATATAAAATTCTTCTGGTGTTAACCATCTAATTTCTCTTGTTTCATGGTGGAATTCTCCAAATAAAGATAGGTCTTTGATTTTAGTTACATAAAAATCAGTTCTTCCTAAAAATCTTCCTAAATGGTGAATTTCACCATCTTTATTAATAGGGAACCATCCTACTTCTTCAAATGCTTCTCTAATTGCAGTTTCTATTGGGGACTCATCTAAATCTATTTTACCTTTTGGGATTTGAAACTTATCACCCCCATATCTTGTATCACTTGGTATCATAAACAAAATTTCAATGCGATTTTCTTTATTGATATGATATAAAATCATACCAGCTCTATATATTTTCTCATACATTATATATTATTCTCCATATTACGTTTTATTTTATAATTATTTTATAAGCCTTTTAAATAACTTATCAATTAACTGTATGCTTTTAACTGTCATTTCTATATCATCAAGTGAATTATGTTTACCCCTATCATCAAATCCACACAATTCGAAAAGTTGATTTGAATTATATGCTCGTAAGGCAGTATACCCAATACTAAAAGTGTCAATCATCCTATTGCTAATGTTTAACCGCATATCATGACGAGTAAACATATCACGTAAGAAAAAAACATCAAAACTTGCAACGTTATGTCCCAATAAAGTTACATACCCAGTTGGTCCCCAATATTTCAAAATTAGGTTGCCTATTTTTTCAATTGCTTCAATCTCAGTTAGGCCATGTTTTTCTAAATATTCGAAACTTAATCCATGTATTTTCTCTGCTGATAACCCAAAAGACTCATTTTCCTTTAATTGTTTTTTAGATGTTTTGTTATATTTTATTTCTATGTAAAGTTTGTCTAAAATATTAAAATCACCATCTAATACCATAACCCCCCATGATACAGCTTGATGGTATATACTTTTATCTTGATTATATACTGGGTTATCATTATCAAACACTAGACCGGTTGTTTCACTATCTATAGCTAAAATATATTCAAAATTATATTGTTTTTTCATATTTATTATTTAATTTTTTTAATGTTTTGTTTATTATCTCGCAATAAACGTTTATATTGATTTATAAATCTTTGTTGTTGTCTTCGTTGTTCTTGTAATCTTAGGTAATATTGGTATTTATATTCTTTTATTGTACACTCATTAGATTTGCAGTAATTATACTTATTCAAATCTAAAGCATATACGTTTTTATTAAGTAGTAATAAAATTAATATTTTGAATAACATAGTTGTACCTCATATTTAAATCTAACTCATTGATTATAATAAAGTTTTTAAAAGTTTTTTTTGAATAGTGTTCCATTAACAAATCAGTCATATCGCTATAATGAATGTTAATGCTTCTAACACCATCATCTTCTATTAAAGAAGGTGAGTTTTTAAGAAAGAATACACCAGAATATATTGAATTTAATTTAATACATTTAGTATAATAGTCATTTAACCAATTGCTATATTTATTTAATTTGCCTAATGAAATTAAGCTGTATACAAATAAATCAATATACGTACGTTCTGTAAGGAAAATATCATTTGACTCAATATATTCTTTTTCATCTTGATATTTTTGTTCTAAAACTAAATCTTGAAATTCTTTTGTAACGTCTGGTTTTGATATTACATCGCTTAAAGGAACATTTAGCGTATTTAATACTTTTCTAGCACTTTGAGTTTCTATTACATTATACCCTTGTTCATTTAATTTTTTCAATAATGTGGTTTTACCACACGATTGACTACCATTTATAGCAAAAATCATACAGTAACATTCTCCTTCTTTATTATATATTATATAATACTTGATGTAAAAATATCAAGTATTATTTTTGTATTCTATTAAGTTTGTTAACAAATCAATGCCTTGTTGTATTGCAATTGCCACCTCAAATTGATTACAATACAACGCTGCATTTTTTCTCGTGTTTAGTATATTTAATTCGGTATAAAGTTGATCAATTGACACATCTTCCCAATTTTCACGATTTACATTTTCAATTTTCTCGTGTGAAATTGGTGTAATGTTGTCAATTATATTTATAGGTCTATTATTGGACATTAATTTGGTAATCCTGTTATTTGCACTAATTGAACATTCCCTATAGTATATATTGAAGCTTTTTGTGAATTGTCTTCGGAACTAGTTCTATTTGGTGGTATATCAGTTCCAGATAATATATTCCGTTTAATTTTCATTTCATTTTTAATATTAGATATTTTATACACCCACAATTCATCAAATAAACCTTTTTCATTTTGTCTTTTATAAACCAGGTGTGCATTTTTAACAGTTCTTATAACACCTTGCTTGTTTGGATGTTTAAATTCTTGCATTTGTGGGGTTGCAGTATCTAATTGTTGATTTTGCTGAGCATAATTATTATCTAAGTTATTAGTTTGTTGAGTTTGTTGAGTTTGTTGATTAAATGTAGTATCCGTTAACTCATCACCTTGGATTTTTTGTTCATCATTTAATTTAGATGATGAATTTTTATTTTTATTAAATTCTTTAACAATTTGCTCATAATATTTAACAGCGGTAGAATTTTTAAGTTGTAATTGTTTTTCTAATTTTTTAATTACATCATCTCTGTTAATGTTTGGGTTGTTTAATAATGGTAAAAGTAACTGATGTGCCATATCAAACTTTGATACTCGTTCTTCATCTTCTTCATACTCTGCACTTAAATCTTGATAACTATTACGATTAAATAATGTATCTAAATACTTATATACATATTTTTTCATTACTTGTTCTAATTCCTTCTTATCGTCATCAGATTCAAAGTCATCAGATTCAAAGTCATCAGATTCAAAGTCATCAGATTCAAAGTCATCAGATTCAAAGTCATCGATTTTATAATACTTCAATGTTTCTAAAATTATTTTATTCATTTATATAAATCCCTTGTGTTATATATTATAATATTTATAAAAAATTTATATTATAAATAGATTATATATTATTTGTAGATTATATTATGCATCAATTACCTAAATTTAAAACACCCTTAATTATAGAAAACCATCCTGAAAATTACAATGGATATAAGTTCATAACCTTAATACAATATAGTGTTATAGATGAACCATTTTTATCCATAATTGATAACGTAACATCTAATAAAATATACCTATATGATTTAGATAGTTGCGTTCAAGAAAATTTAGATGAAGATCTTATAATAACAGAGGCGTTAAATTGGTATAAAAATTATAAAGATAAATTACCATTTTCGATATACTTATCATCACGAAACCTATCAGGAATTACAGGAACTATATATAAATCGTTTAACGTAGAATATATAACAAGATTTATAGGCCCACTACATTGTTACAATGTAAATGAACCATATAATATAAAACGTAAAAAATTTAAAAAAATGCCTGATAGTATGGTGTTAGATTATGTTACATATTAAATAATTTGTTTTAATAACGAAAATGATTCAAATGCACCCATATCATCCCCCATGTTACCAATTGGTGGTTGATCATTATCGTTATTTAATGAAGCAAATGAGTTACCTTCATCAGTTAATTCACCCATTTCATCTATAAGATTATAGTCTTTCATTAAATCTTCACCCTTTTCCGTAATATCAACATTTTCTTCATCATATGTTAGTATTCCTAATGATGATAATGTTTCTAAAGCACTTTGCATATTTGCGCCTGTCAATCTTTCTAAAGCCAGAACAGGTGTTGCGGCGGCTTTTATTTTAGATAGTACCTCTTTTTGTGTATTTGTTAACTTTAACGTTTGTAATAATTTCATATTAATCCTTTTTCAATTGCATTAAGTTGTAATACTATACATAATGCGTATGATATAGCATGTGATTTTTTAAAATAGTATTTATCATCTTTTGGTTTTTTATATAATTCTTTTCTAACTTCAAATTTATTACTATTATAATATTGTAATAAATTACGCTTTGCAGGACGTATTAAAGATATAACATCAGCTAATTCTTGTACTGATTTAGGTTTTACATGGTATAAAATATCAAAATGTCTATGAATTTGAAATAATTTCCGTACAACATTTTCATTTAATAATAAATCCCAATTAGGTTCTATTTTTAATAATTCTCGTATTTCTTCTTTACTATTAAAGGCATCTAATAAAGATAAATGTAAAAAATCAATCTTTAAGAAGCCTAATTCTTCAGATTCTTGATATGGAATCGCAGAAAGTGTTGTAATGGGGTCTTTTGGTATATTTTGAAAATATACTCCAACAGGATGTTTTTTTAATTTTCCATTATCTACCATAGATGCAGATATGATATTATCAAATACATCATGTGGATTAAAGTCTGTTTTTAAATCAATATCAATATCCATAATACAACCCCCTTAAGTATGTTTAACCACAATAAATTATATATGAGTTTAACATACCACCGGCATAACTTGCAACTACTTTTCCAGACGTTGGGTTAGTAAAACCAACTTCTGTGGTAGAATTATTAATAAAGTTAATATAATCAGGCAGTATCTTTTTATTATTTTCATCTATTATAGTTATTTGTACGTATTTTTGATTTAAATTATGAGTTATAGTCCATGTAGTGGTACTTACGGCCTGTTCATGTATGTGATATATATTTCTATTTGTAACATTTAAATCATTTCCAGTTATAACAGCTTTACCAGCTTTTACATCAGCAAAATTAATGTGAATAATATTTTCATTAATAAATTCTATTTCATTTGGTATAACTAAAATATCATCAATATATACATCACAATGTACATAATGTTGATTTAAATTATGTTCTATAATCCAAGTATTGGCTGGAACTGGATTATCATGCAGGTAATAACGCGCATTAAGGTTTTCACCATTTAATATGGCATAACCAGAAAAATTAACAGTAAAATATACTTTTATAGTTTTTTCATCAATATATTGTATACTTAAGGGGTGTATTTGTTTATCAGTATCATCAATAACTGTAATATTTACATATGGTTGTTTTAAATTATGTGTTATAGTCCATTCATTACTAGGTATAGATTGTTCATGTAAGTGATATATATTTTTAGACAAATTAATATCGTCACCAACCACAATAACCTTACCTGTTTGGTTACTATTGAATTCTATATTAATGTTATTATCATCAATATATTCTATTTGACTTGGCATTACTTGTATATTTAAGTCATTTACTACGTAAACGTTAACATATTTTTGATTTAAATTATGGGTTACGTTCCAAATCATAGAAGATGTTGATTGATTATGTAAATAATACCGATTATCATTTTGCCAATTATAACCATCTGCTATACAGGTTACTTTTCCTTTTAAATTGGTTGAAAATGTTAGTTTAGTCAATGTATCTGTAATAAATTCTGTTACTGATGGAATAAATACTTCATTATTTTCATTTATTGCATTTATACCAATAAATTTTTGACCTAAATTATGGTTAATATACCATTCATTTGATTCAATGTTTTGGTTATGTATATAAAATCTTTTATTAGATATGTTTCCAACTAAAATAACCTTACCAGTTTTAGGTGTAATAAAATTTATTATAATATCACCATTATCATTATATATAATGGAATCAGGGTAAAATATTTTATCTTCATCATTAACTACAGTTACGGTTGGGTATTTTTGATCTAAATTATGAGATATTACCCATTGTATAGATGGTGTATTTTGTTCAAATAGAAAATAATTATTGCGTTCATACCAATCACTTCCATCAGCTATTGTAACAACATTACCTACAATACTATTAGAAAAAGTTAACATTACCTGGTTATTATTCAAATATTCAACTTCAAGCGGTATTAATTCAATATCATTATCATTAATTGTTGTAACTGACACATATTTCTGATTAAGATTATGATTTACAACCCATTGGTTAGAAGAAATATTTTGATTATGTAAATGATATCTATTTCTATTATTCCAATCATAACCATCAGCATTAACAATAACCCTACCAGTAGAATTATTACTAAGTTCAATTATTAATTCTGAACTATTAATGAATTCAACGGATAATGGTAACATTAATTCATTATTATCATTAACAACTGTTACTGATACATACTTTTGTTGTAAATTATGTTTAACTACCCAGATATTATTTGATATTGCTTGATTATGTAAATAATAATTAAATGGAATAGAATCACCACTAACAACGACCCTTCCCGTTTTTGAATTAGTAAATCTTACATAGGTCGTATTACTATCAAACAATTCTACTTCTAATGGTTGAATTATTATATCATCAAAATCTACAACAGTAATATTAACATATTTTTGATTTAATTTATGATTTACAATCCATTCATCTGACGAAACTTTTTGTGTATGAAGATAATGTGTTATTTCTTTCATAATATTCCATTAAAGAGTTCTGGTGCAGTTTAACGTTATTGCCGCATTCTGTATGTCACTATTATTTGATGTAATTGCAGTTATCCTATCGCCAATATTAACCACATTATTAGCAGTTGCTAACGTTGAGGTTTGTGTCGTTGACATAGATAAGTTAGTTAAACCTGTTACTGCAACACCATTTATTAAAATATCAATTGTCATATCACCATCATCGGTTTTATACACTGCATTATCGATAACAAATGGAAAACTAGCATATTCATTTATAGTATGTGTTGCATCAATCCCAAATTGCATTCCTAACGTCAAATCAAATTTTAACAATGCATTAATATCCGAATTGATGTTATTTAATTCAGTTTGAGTCGCATTACTAATTGGTTTATCAACATCACTTGTGTTATCTACTTGATCTAATCCAACCTTAGATTTATCTAATGTAACTAACCAAGGTGGGTCAAAATAAGTTTCCGTAGTTAGTACAGCATTACTAATACTAGAAAATTGTGAGAAATCTATAGGATCATCACCAACTTGAAATAATAGCGGATCACCTACCAAAGCTGCCCAACCAGACGCAGAATTTTGTGTTCCTAATTGAACAAAAACAAACATTGATGGAATTTCATGGTTTTCATCACATTTACCACATCTAGTTAAAATCCAATCAGTGCTTGCATTACCTAATTGAGATATATAATATCTACCATTTTCTTCAGGGTTTATTTGGTCCTTAACTAATATTCCATCAAATAATTGCCATGAGTCTATATCATCTATGTCTAAAGTGGTTAAATTTCCTAAATTAAGCGTTGCTCCTACGCCCTTTTTCAATGGATCAGGGCCATCTATGTAATTTACAACATTGCCCGTTATAGTGTCTAAATCAGTGGTTGTTGCTGCTTTAACAGCCGGTTTGATTGCTAACCCTTGTGCTATTGCATCTACATATTTTTTATTTGGTATATCATTATCATCAGATACTAAATTTTCATATTGGTTGGTATTGGATATTAACTTACCATCATCAGTTATAGTAAAGCGTAATAATGAATTCGTTCTTAATAATACATCGTCTGTTCCTTCTATTACAATTGAATTTGTAGTAGATGTTATTGAACCATTTGTAGATAACAATAAAGTTTTTCCATCTTCTAATTGAATGTTATTATTAGTTGATACTGATCCATCATATTCAACCCGTAATAATTCAGTGTCATTTTCATCTAGAACTCTAAAAATAGAATCACCAGAAGCAGGGTTTAACATGGGTTTTAATGAAACCCCAACATCATCGTCATTTGCAGTTAAATGAAAGGCCGTGTTTGGTAATATAGAATGTTGTGGATCTGTAAATTTGATAAAACTATCGTTAACATTATAATTTGATTCCCATGCACTACCTGTATAAGTTTTAAAGGTCTCCACTCCTGGTGTAGTATCATACCAAAGCTGACCAACAACTGGTTCACCAAAAGGACTATCTCCGATATTTACATTTAATTCAGGGGGCGTATCAGCGGCAAAATTTTCAAGTAAATGTACAAAATTCGTTAATAATTTTTCTGCGTAATGTGCCGTACCAAATCCTGGCAATGCCAATGTTGTTCTAGAATCTTCATTTGAATATATTATAGTTCCAATAGGAGAATTTATTCCTAGTATAGGCTCAACTACTGGTATTACAGTATAGCTATTATATAAATAACTATTAAACGTATGTACAGTGTATGTGCCATTATCAGTACCAGCGTTAAATAATTCAAACTCAAATGAGTTATTCATTCTAAAAGTTAAATCGCCGTGTACCATTATAGCATTTATAGTTATCTTTCCATCCGCTATAGATGAAACCAATATACTAGTTAGTTCTATATTAGTTTCATTTTGCAATGAATCATAATTAGTGTTATTTACTATATAACTACCATTATTGTTAGCAGAATCAATAATTTCAATTTCAATACCAGGTATAAACAATCCTGAATAATCATTCATTATTTTAATAGTATTATTACCACCAATTTGATGAATATTAAAACCTGGCCTTAATTTATGAATGTTTCTTGGTGTCGATACATTGTTTGGTCCATTAGTTTCTAATGGGTTAACGTTTATAACATTTCCGTTTGCTTGTTTTATTGAATACATAAATACTATCCTTTACCTTGGGTCAAATACATGCTCTGCATCTATTATAATTTCTATTAAATCACCATTTGTTGGTTCGTTACCTGTTGTGAATTGGAATTCTATTGATTCCCTACCTGGTCTACCGATTTGATCTATCATTCCTGTTATAGGTAATGGTGCATAATTAGGTGGACCATAAGTACTTTCTGTAGCTAAATCTAAATCTAAAGGAAAATATAATGTTCCGTCATTAATAGTTGCCGTACTAATAGGTTCAAGTACTATTATTTCAGTTCTATTTATTATTTGATCATACATCAAAACATCAATTGTATATGTACCATCATTCGATGTAGAATCTTCTATTACTATAGGGTTACCAACTGCAAATAATAATTCATAATTTCCTTCTATATAAAATGCGTTGGGTGCAGTTTTTGATTCTAATACTGGAAAACTTGCACTATTATTTTTTATTGCGGCGAACAAAGGATTAACCGCTCCATCAGTTACTATAATTTCAGAACCATTTCCTGGTAAACCTGATGAAAATTTTAGATAACCATTTAATATAGTAACACCAAACGCATAAGCATTATTTGGTGTTAAAGAATCCCAATAATTAGCATCAGCGATAGAATTTATAGTATCTATAAGAATGCCGAAATTATAAGCATCTGAACCAAGTACTGATATTGTAACAGGGCCATTACCATTAACATCTATATCGAAAGTATATGTAGTAGAAGGAACTATGTTAGTTGAACGCCCTTCCCATACAGTATAAAGTGCATCATTGCTATACCGCAAAGCAACCAAAACCCATCCATGGGTGCTTAACGCTTGTCTTATACCATTTACATATACATTTAATCCTCCTGATTCTACAATATAGTACATGCTCATTACACCATAATCCGATTCATCTAAATTAATCAATGTTGGGTTGGTGAAAGAATCATTATAATTAAAAACTGTACGTTGTTTTGGTTGTAAATATGAACCTTGTATAACATTTAATTGTTGCAATATTTTATGCAAATCAACATTTGGATATTCTGGCAATTCGTATAATGCCCTCTCAAATAATAATGGTTTATCACTATCTAATCTTACATCATCTAAATTTACATCAATGTTATGTGTTGTAAAATCAAATGTTATTGGTGCAAATGATGGTAATATTGGGTTATTATGATCTAATGTTAATGTTTTTCCATCTGAATTATAAACCCCACCAATAGTAAAAGTATCCACTCCTATACTACTAGCATATGTTTCTACATAATCATGTACAAAATTTTGTGTGGCAATAGTAGGGTTATTTTCATATTGAACTTTGGGTTGTATACCTAATATAGGATCATATAAATCAGGGTTTTCACCTGTTGGTGTAACAGTAAAAATTTTACCATGATTGGTATCATTATGATATTGAAAAAATATATCTATTGGTTTATTTTCCCAATCTAAGGTGGTTCCATTAAAAACCAATATGTCATTATCTAATTGCCCATTTAGTTCAACATCTGCTAATTGTCCTAAGTCAACTGCTCCTGTTATTAATGCGTTTATTTCATCATCTACATATTGTTTAGTTGCGGCATGAAATGCATTGGTTGGATTATCATGTAATGTTAAAAACCCAGTCATAGTTGAACCTGATTTAGATACGAATGGATTATTAATAGTATCAATATTAACCCAATCCGTACCATCATGAATTAATATATCACCTGCACTTAATGATGATATATTAATACTGCCAAATTCATTCAAAAAAGTATCAATTATACTAACTTTATCATCAACATATATCTTATTTACCGCATCATTATCATCAATTGGGTCAGTCAGATTTATAATTTTGTTATTATTAGTATCTAAATCTTGGTATAATGGGATGTTGTTTTGTAATACATGCTCCCAACCTCCAACCCACCAACCATTTAAGGTACTGGTTGGGGCAATTTTTACATTAAATACTATATAAGTACCATCAAATATAGAGTCATTAAGCAATTCAAATTCTAATTGTTTACCATCATCATTATTATCAAAAACTCTAATTTTTGCATTTTCTACCAATAAAGTTAATAATTCTGTTTGGTCAACAGTATTTTTTGGTTCTATTTTAAATTCAGTACTTGTTCCTACATGAGTTAATATATACTTTGCATTATTATAAACTCGTAATTGATAATTATCAGAGATTGATTTATCAAACCATAATTGGCCAGAAACTGGATAAGTTGGAGGGGTTTCTCCTGCAAAATGTTCAAGTAGGTGAATAAAATTTTCAGCAATTATTTCACCAAAATCTGGAATACCTCTACCTGGCAATCTTAAGCTGGTATTAGCAGAGTTGGCGTTACTATGTAATGTTATAGAAGTTGGGTCAATTGGCCCATTTACCAAAAAAGAAGGGATGTTAAAAGTCCTTTCAGTTTTTTTATCGGTAAATTCTATTATATATTTTTCAGACATTATGTGACATTCCTGTATGTATGTTAATATTTATAATTTATTCACTAAATATAAAATTCTTGTTTGAAATAATTAATTGTTGTATTTATTTGTGGCAATTTAACGTTTAACGACTTAATTTCTAATTTATTATCAAAAACATTCTTTATTATTTCATCGTATATGTATTTACTTTTTGAATACGGTTTAAAGAACATATCAGTGCCAACAAATAAAAAATCGTCATCAATAGAATCAAAGAAAGGAACATTAAAATATTTTTCAATTAATATACTATAAATTATAGCAACTGAATATGATTTAGACGGGTATATAATATTATTCTTATCCATGCTTATCATAAAATAATCAATACTGCATTGAATGATTTTATTAACATCTGTAATTACTGTATAATCGCCTGGATGCAATATATCATCAATTGATTTATTTATCATATTAAATGATAATTGATTTGCTTTATATATTGGTAATATCATAATAGTTTAACAAATTATAAAACCCATCACACGAATTTTCAATATCTTTAATATTTTTAAGATGTTCACTTAAACATGTTCCTAAATATTTACAATTATTACAAAATACATTTTCATAAATTTTATGTTTTTCATCATCACACCATTTTTTATATTCTTGTATGTTATTTATTTTATTAAAATATTCATTGCCACCATTATCGTCAAAGTCTAAGACAGCATAACTAGCTGGTGGTATTATATAAATATGGTCATCTGACCAAGAGTTTTTATTACCTGATAATGATTTAACAATATTTGTATAGTTTATATTTTTAAAATTTTGTTCATATGGAGGATATTTTGTTATCAATTTAATAATGAAATCTTCAAATTCTTTATTAGTTATATTTAACGAGTTTGATTGATTTGAAGAATAAGGTTTAATTTCAACCGTTTTTATATTTTGTATATTATTAAATATAGTTATAACTAAATCTAGTGTTTCATCATCCCAATTAAGCATATCCCTACTAGCTAACATTAAAATATGAATATCTTTATCAATTTTAAGAATATTATCTAAAACTAATTCATATTTTTCTCTACAATTATAATCCCAACTAACAGATAAATCTATGTTTTCATTATAAAATATAGGATTTATAACACTTAAGTTACTAACTACGTTAATTTTATCATTATAATACTTTTTTATTATATTAATTAGTTCAAGTAAGTATTTTTCATCTAAAAGACCAACTTCTCCACCATATAAATCAATATGTGTTATATTGTAACTTTTTGATATATCATATAATTTATCATCTATAACAGGTAATGGTACATATTCTTTGTTTTTTAACTGCTCATGTGTTAAATAACAAAAGGAACATCTAAAATTACATAAAAAAGTTGGGCATATACTAACACTAAACATTAACTTTTAATATGTCTTTCGCAATATTTTTCATTAACGAACAATGTTCTTCAACTATATTATATTTTTTCATATCTTTTATTGTTTTCCTACAACCATTGCATATTTTAAACATAGGACAACTTAAACATTCGTCTTTTAAAGAAAATAGTTCAGGATTATCACTTAATGGTGTAAAAAACTCACCTTTTATTTCTTTATTGAATGATATTGGTTGTTCTCTATCATCAGCAAAACTACCACACGAATAGTAATCACCACCAGGATTTAATGCTCTAATACCAGAATCACAATTTCTGGATTGTGGACATACTGTGGCACCTGTTTTTAATCTGGTCATCATTTGTTTGGTATTAAATTCCCAATTAGCTAATCCTTTATTATATATTTCTAAATAAATTTTATAAATTTTAGATAATTGATATGGGATTATCTGTTCTCCCGAAGACATTGCATAATTTAATTTGCATTCAACATTTAATTTTTTAGCCAATTCAACATTTTGTATAGCATATTGATCGTTTTCATCATTTATAACTGAGATAAAATCTGGTCTATATCCAACTTTGTCTAAAAATAAATTACTGATTTCTAAAAATATTTCTTCAGTGAATATTTTATCTTTCGTTATTCGTCTGGTGTCGCCATAATTAAAAGAGGTAGTTACCCCAACCCTTGGATGTTTAAATAACTCAACCCAATTATCAGGGTTCTTATAAAAAGCCCACAGATTAGTAGTGAATGATAATGTTGTATGTAATTTTTTAGCTTCTATAAATTTTATAATATCAAAATAATAAGAAGGTTTAATAACTAAAGGGTCACCACCGTTAATAATAATGGTGGTGGTATTAGGAAATCTATCTAAAAAATCATAAACATATTGTAAATCAAGTAATTTTGTATGAACATCAGATATATTACTAGAACTACAAAATGTACACTTGAAATTACAAACTTCGGTTGGCTTTATTATCAATTCCATCAGTTATTATACAATTGTAATATTTCTTTAGGGTAAATGCAATCTTTAATTCCTTTTGCTTCCATTAGTGATAATACGTTCCTACCGATACAAGTGGTTAAAAATTCACAACTACTACATTCGGTTGTTAATTCAGAATATGTATATTGTTGTTCTATTAATCGTTGTACTTTTTCAATTGTATCATGAAAAGTATGGTGTTCGACTTTCAATTCAGGGTAGTCAAATACTATTTGTTCATATACAAATGGGCTAATGAATAATTCATTCTTTTTATAATTAACTACTACTGTATTACTAGCATTATGGTTTTTATCCGCAATTGTAAGCATAATATTATTATAATTTTCAGTTGTTATTATACTACGCAAAAAGGATTTCCAAGTATCTAAATGTTCTTCAATGATAGCGTCATTGCCGGTACGAAAAAAAGAAGGTAAAAATTCAATAATTGTATTAAATTCTTCTTTTGCAATTTTAGTTATCTCATTATAATTATTAATCATTTTTTCATCATAATGCACATTAACAACAAATGACCAATCTACTATTTTTGGTGTTTTTTTATTTAAGAACTCAATTACTTGTTTAAAATCTGAATAATATTTTTCATCACGATTTAATATTTTTTCAACATTCATTGGTACTAAAAATTCCATTATCATGTCTTTTCTATATAATGATTCGTCATCTAAAATAGTAAAGATATCATTAACGTTATCCCAATTAATATTTTCATACATTGCAGTAGACGTGATTCGAGTTTTTTTATCTAACTTCATTAAATTTTGAAAATCTTTATTTTTTAAAATATCTAAAGAATTTGTTGCACTGAATATGTCAGTTGGTGAAATAATCACTTCCCTGAACCTGAAGCCGTTTTTAATCATATCTGATGCCAACGTATAGGCAGTATTTAAATCGACGTGTGTGATGGCATTTTTTCGGCGCACGTAGCATCCTGGGCATGCATGATCACAACCATTAAGTACTTCTAGATTAATTACAAAATCCATGGTTTCATCATCAAGTCCATGTTTTACATTGGATAATGACATTAAGTTGTATAAGTTTTCTTCAATCATATTAATTACCTTTAATTGTTATAATATTTATATTTTAATTCCTTTTGTTACGAAATTAAAAAATGCCTTCATCTTACAAATGTCCATATCTTTAACTCTATTTTTCCAATCCCATTGCGTGAAACAAGACAATCCACAACGTTTAAAGTATTCACATGATAAACAACCATTAGAATCCATAAAGTTTTGCATCATACCAGCATTGTCATGTATATTAAATTCAGTATTAAAATCATTTTGGTCATATCGATGCCATCTGCAATTAGATGTTTTATTATCTGGAAATATTGTTAATTTATTTAATGATAAACAATGCATTTGATTATTTTCATTAATTAATAATTCATTAACAGGTGCTATTTTTGGATAATTTTCAGCCATAAAGACATACCAATCATATATAAGCTTATCAGAAGGAATTAAATTATCATGTCCTTTATCAGGAATATAATCATCAAAATATATGTTAAATGTGTTGTATAAATATTTAAAATATTCATCATCATTTTTTAAAAATTTTTCTATTGATGGTTTAGTGCCAACAGCATTTATAGAAATTATATTATCTTTTAATATTTCTATATTTTGTTTATATCTATTAGATAATGGTCTTCCATCAAAATCATATGAAGCGATTAAAAAATTTTTAACATCACGATTATTTAATTTATCTATTAATTTTCTTACAATATCATTTTTAGCGAATAAAAGATTAGTAACCCATACAATTTGCATTTTATACGAATGTTTAACACATAAATTTTTTATTTCTATAGCCAATTCGTAATAATTATCGCATAATTCATTCATCCATCTATCTTGAAATAATTCACCACCAACTATATTAAATTGCATATATTCAACAGTATTTTTTCTTTCTATTAAAAAGTTTTCTATTAATAGTAATTTAGAAAACATATCATCTTTTGACATACCAACTGTTGATTTTTTATCATGGTGGCAAAAATCACATTCAATATTGCAATTTTCAAATAAAGTTAGTTCAATTTCCCCATTAACCGGACGTTTTTCTTCTAATAAAAATTTAGTAACATTACTATCACATGAAGGTTTTTTAAAATTAGAATCTATAGAAGTTTCTAATTTTAATGGAATAAAAACTTTATTGTTTTTACGTATTAGTTCCATGCAACAATTTAAATAGATTAGTAAGATTTTCTTTAGCTTCTATATCACCGGAATTTACATTTGTTAACAATTTTAACAATTTAAAATATGAATTATTTTCGTTTTCAAAATAAAAAAATAAATTTTTGCCATTAAACATATATTCATCAAAATAACGAGTAAAGTATATTTGATTTTCAAATGCAACATTACTTTGAAAATATTGTAACATAAAATCACCATTATTAAAAGGTGTTAATATTGAAAACCCTAATTCATCTACTGTATTATCAACAGTTTTATAATTAATATCATCAATATATTCACCAATAAACTCTTTAACTAAATCCTTGTTTAAATCTGGTCTAGTAAATACATATAATGGTATAGAATTTAAAAACGCATCATGAATAACAACTAATACTGGATTATCTATAATAAATTGTTGTATGTGTTCTTCCATTATTAAATCATCATTTGCATCATAGCGTTGTCCATATTTAGCATAAAATAATATGTTTAAATATATTTTATTTAAATTAATTATATTTGCAACATCGGATAACTTAAAATATTCTACCATTAACTCTGGTGTTATTGCATTAATGTTGCATTGTATATTTAAGTTAGCAATATATCTAAGCAAAGTAGAATCGTTTTTTAAATTTTTAATAGATGATTCGTAATCTATTTCATATATTACGTGCTTATTTTTAAAAAATTCAACCATTTGGGTTGGTGACAATGGCAATGTTACAGTTTCTTCATTATTCATATGTGTTATTACTCCTATAATTTAACGTCTTCCACGGGATGCATGGCAATTGCTATGGCAACTACTATGACAATATACCACATTTGCAGAATGTAATACATCTTTATTAGTTTCAATTGCAGTATTTAAACCTTCTATAATTTGTTTATATTTATCTAAATTTATATCTTCTTCTGATTCAATATCATCATATAAATTTGCCATTGCTGGTGTGTCATCTAAACTATTTCCTATACCTCTTCGTGAATATTGAAAAGCATTATAATTCGCACTACCTGAAGTACCCCACCTTGTCACATGCACATAGTAGTCTAACCTCCGTATTCTAGAATACGTTGATAAAAATTGGTTTAATAATGATTTAAGTTCAGTACTTGACGCATTATCTGATGGTAATTGTGCATTTATGGCGGGAACATCACTAGATATGTCAATACCAACTGCGGCAGCTCTTGTTATATCAGTTCCATTAACTACTGCAAGCCCTGGTGAGGTTAACGCTGCAATAGCTTTGTCCCTCATAGTTTGTTGACCTTCAACCGTACCTGTATTACTAATTATACCTTGCCATATTGATTTTGTTACATTACCTACCATTTATTCAACCCCCATAAAATCACCCAGAAATTTTTTATATAATTCTATATCATCTTTGCTTTTTAATTCTTTCATTAACGATTTTGGTGCCGCACATACATTACCTTGCCATGCTAATTGATGACAATCACCATTACATATATCAAATACAGGACATAATGAACATAATGGATGTCGCATTACTTCTGAAGCAATATTGCACATTCTACCTTCACTATTCATTAATTGTTCAATATTATCATATATTGAACCAAATGTATTAGTTACTGCTGAATTTGGACATCCACCAATAGTACCATCCGCATTGATAGTTAATATTTTTTGTTCACATTCCCTACATCTACAACCTGATTGTGTTTTATAAACTAACGATGTTAATATTGAATCAAAAAACATATTATTAATAAACTCATAAGTTTTATATTCTACTGATTGATTCCACATTTTCAATAACCACTCATCTAACTTTAAATTAGAAGGTAAAATTCCTTTATCAATAAACCCCAATGCATTTCCATTAGGGGTAACACGTTCAAAGTTTATATGATTTATTCCTAACTCTGACATTTCTATTATTATATCAATCGGTTCTATATTTTCAATAACATCACCTGATAAACAAATCATTGCAGTTATATTATAATCATTATCAGTTAAATATTTAACATTTTCCTTCCAAATTTGTTTATGTTTTTCATTTTCCCATCTAATGTTATAATCCCAAGACGTACCAAAACTTTTATTGCATATAATATCAAAAACTTTTTCCTTTTCAGGTGTTAATGGATATGTTAAATTTGTTTGCACAGACCACCATAAATTATCCCATAATCCATTAACACTTTCCCATACTTCAAACATGAGTTCAGTAGGTGCTAACATTGGCTCACCACCATGGAAAGATATATTGGCATTTTCATAATGCGGTTTATATTCTTTTAGTTTTTGAAAAAAAGTAATGGTATCTTTTGTATTAAACCACCCTTTTCTTCCATTAGTACCATTAGTAAAACAATGATTACAATTTAAATTACATGTATCAGTTGTTTTTAAATATACCATTAAATCATTAAATCCTGCCATTGATATACCTCTTTTTAATTTATATTATATGTTTAGTCTGAATATTGTGCAGGCCATACTTGTCTCCACACACCTGAAATCATCATATATCCTATACCACCAACCGTAGCAATATCACCATCAAGTGCATCAGGGAACCCATTGGGGACTAATGAATTAAAATACCTAACTGTTCTTAATGAATTGCCGGTAGATGCACCTGTAGCATTGTCTACATATTGTTTTGTTGCGGCATGCATTGCCAATGTTGGATTACTATGCAAAAACAAAAATCCTGTCATAGTGTCCCCTGACTTATCTACTTTCCCTTCAATTTCAGCAAATGTGTCCCAAGTATCAGGGATATTAAGTAATGTATTAATTGCATCTGCTAATTGTTGCGGATTTATTAGGTCTAAAGAATCTAATAAATCATTTTGTTCTGTGGTTAAATGTAAACTATAATCAGATTCATGATTGCTTAAGCCACTTCCTATAGCATCAACATACAATTTATTAGTACCATCTTCATTATCAATTGGTATATTTGGTATTTTAATAGCAGAATTAGTACCTGTTAAAATTATGTTAGAATTTTCAATAGTAAGATCACCTGTCATAGTATCACCACAGGTTTTAACCGCATCATCGACGACCATTACCCAACCATCATCTTGTTTTGGATGGGTTGGATTATATACCTTTAATACTGGTGTACTTATACATGATGTAGGAATTTCATGTTCTATATCAAACCACATATCCCCTACATTCGGACTAGTTGGTTTATCTCCACCAGATTTAAAACTAATAGATTTCCATATAAGACCAATATCAGGATCATTTACATATACATATAAAGAATTATCCGTTTTATTATACCATATTTGTCCTATAGTTGGTTTGTTTATCCCTAATCCAAGTCCTAAGTCTTTATAATCTTTAGGTTTTAATCTAGATGGGTCATAATCAAAATCACCAGATTCTTTTTGTTCTACTGCGAAATTTTCAATAAGCCGTAAAAAATTTTCATTTACTCCAATACCCCATTGAGTTGAACCATAACCATGAATTTTTAAATCATTGTCATGAACTACACCACCTGCACCATTTATTTGTCCAGGTTTTATTGTAAGGGTTTTATCACCACTTGTATTTTTAATTGCATAGATGCTGCTCATATATAATATTTCCTCGTTTATTAATCCTTTATATTATATATTTATACTTAATTAACTTTTGATTGTAAAATATTTTTCATGTTGATATATTTTAACAGGTATTGATAACGGAAATTCATAAATTCGCAAAAACCATTCAGTTTTATATCTACCTTTTTTTACATTTTTATTAATTTTTTCCATATTATATACATAAATATAATCAGAATTAAAATCTTCTTTTCTTAAAAATCTACCCTTTTCTTCTGACTCCGTAATATATGGAGCGAACGCATACATTTTTAATAAAACTTCATTCTTACAACTACCTTTTAAAACTTGAATTGGTTTAATATTACATTGTATTCTCATTATTTTACCTCACTAAAAATTATAGATTCATTTCATTAATTAACTTTTTAATCGTTTTTGCTTCTTTAGTATTATTAAGTTTTTTATGCCATATATCAATTTTTATTAATTGATTTAATAGAATTCTTTGATCTGAATTCAACCTTTCAATATAATAATGTTTAAACTTATCACTTAATAATAATACAAATGGTGAAAATTTCCTATGTTTAATTAATGTTATTAAATCCATAGGATGAAGATATTCAAATATTTCACTAACATTACATTCAAAATCATCTGATAATTCAAACATTTTTTCAATTGTAACATTAACCCATTTCATAGTACTATATGTTTTATCAAAATGTTCAATAAATAATAAGTACACTTCGTTGTATCTCCACATATGTGGTGGAATTTCTTTATAAATCATAAAATCAATAAAAAAATCAACATCTGGTATCTGGATATCATGTGCATACTTTGAAAACCTTACAAAACTATTAAACATTCTTGAATTTATAAAAACTTCAATATTTTTAGGTGGTTTAAATTGTTTAGATAGCCAGTTTTCATAAAAAAACCAAGCTCGTTTACCTATTAATGATTTGATAATAGTATGTTTTTCTTTTTGCTTACAATTATGTTTTAAGTAATTCTTTTCATTGATAAAAGTTTTATAACAATATTTACATTCATACACATGTTTATTTGACATAGTTAGCAGTTTCCTTTATCTTTATGATTTTTTATTACTGGTTACGTGTATATTATATGGTTAATTTTAACTAGTCAATTTTTTATAAAAATAATTAACTCCACCTGTATTTGGTCTTTATTAATTTGTTTAATGGTGAGAGTTTCTATCTTTTAATTCTTTGTTTAGTTGTTTTAGTTGTTCTATTTGATAACCTAATTGTGTAGCACAATCTATTATATCACCATTAGTTAAAAATCGTATACTATTTTTAGCTTCCGATTCATTATATGAAAAATATTCTTTGATAATTTTTATACTAATAGGATACTTGTTTGTTTTATTTGATAGTTTATAAAATTTATGTTTAAGTTTACGACCTTGACCACAAATTAACAATAAATCAATAACTAATCTTGGGTGTTTATTCAAATCAAAAATTATTGTGTTGACATATTCATTAACCATAATTGTTTTTAATTTATCAAAGCTACCACCCATCCATTTCATAACAACAAAGGATTGTAATTTTTTTATTTCTTCGTCAGTTAAATTATTAAAATATTCTTTATCTTTTAGGTCTAGTTTATTTAAAATATCAAAAATATCAAAGTTATTTTTTGTCATTGGTTTTCCGGTAATATTAATTTACGATTACAAAATTTACATAATACTTTATTATCATCTTGTATAACAAGAAATTCTTTTGGGTGAATACAATCATTAACCAATTCCGTCCTAAGTTTTTCAATGGAATCCATTAATGGTAATTTTTCTTTAATTATTATATCATTAATTTCATCTTCAATTTTATTAATTTGTTCAATTAATTTTTTAATGCGGTCATGTTTTCTAGCCCAATATATTTTTTTATGTTTGTCAATATTGGAATTGATTATTTTAGAAATTGATTCTACGTCATTCATATTAACGAAAGCCTAATAATCATAGCTGCCATATTAATTTCTGGATCTGCAACTATACCATGTTTATACAAGTGTTCGGCTATTGTAATAATACCCTGTTCCCACTTATCCTTACTTTTAAAAGTTTTTGACTTATCTAAATTTTCATAAAAAAATCTATATACATCTTCCCATTCTTCATTAGTAACATTATCACAAATAATTTTACGTGCTTCTATCCAATCATCATCGGAAATACAATCAAGCAATTCAAATTTATAATCCATAGAATTACTATCAGAGGAATTTGGTTTAAGTAATTCCCCTCCAATGCTATTTTGCTGCAATAATTGGATAATTTTTCTGATGTCAGGATACCCACTTGAAACGTATTTATCTAATACACCTAGATCAAATTTGACTTTTTCTTTTAACAGAAGTTTAGCCACATGTTCGGTAATTTCGTCTACGTTAGGTGATTTAAAATTAAATTGTTGGCAACGAGATTTAATTGCTGGTATAATTTTATTTTCATAGTTGCACGTTAAAATAAAACGGGCATTGTCAGAATATTCTTCCATTAAATTTCTAAGTATTGCTTGTCCATTAACCGTTATATAATCAGCTTCTTCTAAATTAATAACTTTAAATGAACTTAGTGCAAAAGTAGATACGAAAGATTTAATTTTTTCGCGCATAACATCTACCGAGTTTTCATCTGACGCATTAATTACCAATACGTCACATGTATCAATATTTAATTCATTTACTAATATTTTAGCCAATGTAGTTTTCCCACAACCTTGTACACCGGATAGTAATAAATGTGGAATAATCCCTTCATCTAACATTTTTAAAAAGGAATTTTTATGATTTTTGTTTTGAAAAATATAATTCTCTAAAGTAGCAGGTCTATATTTTTCAACCCATAGCTTATTTTTATTCATATGTGTTATGTCCTTAATGTTATATTTTATATGTTATATGTTATATTTTATATTATTCTTATTAAATCAGTAATATCAAAAAACTAAATTTATGTTATATTTTATATTATTCATCTACTATACCTATTACCTTTGAAGCATCAGTTTTCCATAATTGTTCACCATCAACATTAAACTCTTCAGTCCACATCATATTTTCAATTAAAATTTTCATACCAACTTCAAGCCCTTCTTTTTTTGCATCTTCACCCAAATATCTAATAATACCTATTTGAGGATTTTGAAGCATAGAATCAATATTTTGGGTTATTTCAAACCCCCAATCTGTTTCTTGTGATAGTACACGTTTTCCATTGTTGTTCTTAATTTCATCACGAAATGTAAACAAAATATTATTTAATATTGGTTTTATTTCCATTATATACTCCTTATTTTTTATTTTTTAACTTTGTAGTATTTTTTAACTCATTTTCTTCATTTATAACTTCAGTTGATTCTTTATTTTCATCAATATATTTGATTGATTCATCAGACGTTATATTTTCATTATTAGTTATTTGTGTATCGACCTCAATAATTTCACGTTCTGCTTCTGTTTTTTTTGCTACTCGACGGTTAACCCGTTTTTCAATTATGTTTTGTCTCGCTAATACATCAGTAGATGCTGGCATTGTAGCCATCTGTTGTTTTATATTTAATAAATCAAAATCAACTATTTCACCTTTAGCACTTCTAACTTGTCTTTTTTTCATTAATTGTTTCTCCTAAATATTTAAGCATGAATAAAATCATGTACATCCAAATCATATAATACACTATCAACATCATGAACACCGATTAAATATAATATATATGATGATGTTGAGCTACCACGACCTATACCCCAAACAATGTTATTAGTATAAAAAGTATTTATAATATAAATTAACACCCTAATTAAATTAATAATATCATATTGCTCAAACAATTTAAGTTCTTGTATAACTCTTTTTACCCTAATATATAATTCATCATCTTGTATATTTTGCTGTTCTAATTTAGAGTATATATATTCATGAACATTTAAGTTTTTATATTCGTTAGGAATATTCCATGATAAATCAAATGGTTTAACATCTTTTTTAATATCAATTTTTTGTTCCTTCTGTACTAATGAGTTATATTTAATTATTTCATCGGTTAATTCATCAACATATAACCCATTAGTGTTGCCATTTATTATAAATTTTTCTACCTCAGTTGACTTAACTGTAAAATCACCATCAAACCATAGTGTTCTATCATCTAATACCACATACATTATAATAATTATTCAAATGAAGTAGAATATGCACCACCAGAAGTATCAATATCAGGTGTTTTAGTAGTACCTGATTTTGTCCCATATAATAATTTCTTAGCTTCTGGCGTGATTTCATATTCAGGAATATTAACAGGATCAATAGATGATAAATTACTAGCAGCAATATTTTGTTGATGTATATTTTGTTGATATGAATCGACAACAGGATTTGCAAATGGTACATTATTATCATTACCAATTTGTGTAGTCTTATGTTGGACACCACTATTAATAGTATCAACGTCCTTTATATTAAAAATTTTATCTCTAATTAAATCCCATTGGTTTTTAGAAGGATGCCAACTATCATCGTTTAATTCCTCAATGCCAGCTAACCATGCCTTAAATTCATTAAGTGTATATTTTTGTTTTGATTTTTTTCTTGCCATAATAACCCCTTTTATGTTTGTAAATCTATATTATATCACCACATGTAATATCTTTTAAATAAGATAAATATACATCGTTTGGTGTAATATGAACCCATGTAGATGGTGTAATTGGATGACACAACACTTGATTTTTTAGTAGTGATGGTGCAACCGTTATATATTCTGGTATATAATTATCTATTGTAATAACAGGTAAAAATGGCATGTGTTCATTAAAACCATAACCAAAAGCGTTAAATTCCTTACCAGCTAAATCAGACACCTGAACAACATCCATAACCATATTTTCTGAATCAACTACTATAATATTCCAAAAAGATGGTAATTTAAAGCGGAAGTTGTTTATTTTTAATTCTAACGCAGGTGAATTTATTTCTTCTAACATTAGAAATGGTGTTAGCGTATAATCTAATATGTTTAAATCTAATATGTAAAAATATTCATATGGGAACGCATTATAGATGTTATCTATATTTATAGCAATATTATTTTCGTTTATTATTAACATTTAATTATTATCCTTTTGTTTTTTATATTATACAGTATTTTTTATTATAAATCAATGGTAAATTTTTTATAATTATATTTAGATTCTTGATAGTATTTTATTCGTTGGTTTAAATGTGATTTACTTATTCTAAAATCAGAACATATGTCATAAATCATAACATGATCTTTATCATGTGCTTTTCTTAGTCCTCTTCCTATTGTTTGTATAGTTTTTATAAATGATCTACCGATATCAATATAAATTACATTAAATATTCTAGGTATATTTACTCCTGTACTTAATAATTGGGCAGTTGCTATTAACACAACATCATCATTATTGTCAAATTTTTCAAAATATTCGGTTCTAGTTTCTTTTTTAGATGAAGCACTTAAAAATAAACTTCCTTCAATTAATTTTTGAATTTTTTTACCTATAGGTATTGTGTTCACTAAACATATAGTATTACCAGTCATCCTTATTTTTGTTATAAAATCAACAATCCATCTTAATCTAACTTCATCAGCATTCATGTGAGCTTTTTCTGAATTCCAATCAATAAAAAAATCACGTTTAAACTTTGAATATTGCATTGGTTTATCTAACTTCATATTTTTTACATATTCATCATATTCTTTCTGTAAACTTGAATTTAATTGATATATATGTATATCTAAATTTGATAACCATCCTTCTGATATTAATACATGAGCTGGTATTTCATATTGTACATCACCAACCGCTAATCTAACCGCCATCTTATCACTTTCTTCTTTGGGCAATGTACCTGTAACACCAAACCGCAAGGGGATATTTTTTCCATGTTCAATTAAAAGTTTTAAAAGTGCCGGACCCTTTAATGTATGACACTCATCAACAATAACAACATCTCTATCATATATGACAGCAGGATTATTATTTAATGCTTGCCATGTAGACACTAAATGTTGGCAGTTAGTTTGTTTTGTTGTTCCACTATATTCGCCAACATCTAAACCAAAAAAAGCATATTCTTGTGTGGTTTGAACTGTTAAGTTTTTATCAGGAACTATAATAACACTTTTATAATTATTACTCAATTCATATACTTTAGCTAATGCAGCAGTCATTGATGTTTTTCCTGCACCAGTTCCTGCTATACCTATACCACCACCATTATTAATTAATGAATTAACAAATTCTACTTGATATTCTCGCATAATCCAAGGTTTACCATCAGACGTTAAAATATGATTAAAAAAATGTTCATCTATATTTTTTGATTTAATATCGTATAATGGTCTATTATCAGTTAATGATACTTTATATTTTAATTCAATTAAATCTGGTATAATATCATTTAATAAATTTACATATGTTTTTCCATACTTTGAAAAATATCGTATTTTTCCATCCCATACCCCTAATTTATATTTTGGATGGAAACGGTAATTTGCTGCAAAAATTGTAAATTTTTCAGAAAAATACTCAATATGATCATCACTTAGACCAATTAAATTGCAAGAACTTTCGTCATTGATTATTATTTCACATTTCATATTAATCCATTATACCATTTTCTAAATTCATTGTATGTAATTTAGTTAAATTGTTTAATATATAACCCCTAGCAGAAAAAGCATCAACTATTGATTTATATTTTTCATACAAATCTTTTATTTCAACTTCGATAATTTTGAATGTCCTATATTCTTTCTTTGTTTCAATATATAATGAAATCTCAGCACTTTTTAAATCATACGCATTATTTTCTTTTATATCTTTATATAATTTACCATATATGACTTTAATATCAGATTCTATATAACTTAACATAGTTTTTAAATCTTTTAATTTTTCATCATAAAAATATAACCAACTAATTTGTTCCCTATTTGCTAAGCCTAATGGTTTATTTTCCAATTCTAATATATTAGAAACATTATGCAAATGGGTTTTATATTCATCTAACATAGGAAATAGATTTGGATATCTTTTAATTGGATCATCTATTTCATTGAAATTTATATGTTTAAATATTTTACTCATTGCAATTTCATTTCGCTAAAAAACATTAAATTGTTTCTCTGCTCATCAGTTAATTCGTTAATATCAAAATCATCAATTTTATTGGAATTACCATACACACTATTAATATTTTGTTTTACATTATCATCTGTATTTTTTAAATACTTATTTTTTAAATCATTCATATAAGTATTAATTATTTGTTCATCATTAGATGATAAAATTTTAATAGGGATTGGTACTTTAATAACCATATTTGATATCATTTGTGCCATTTCTTTAGTTAATATTACGGTATTATTTTCATTGTCGATATATGTATCACCTTCTTCTACTGGTGTAATTGCATACACGGTTGCCATATCGTTGGTGTCATCAAATGATATTTCAAACCATAGAAATAACCCATCCACTTGATTTGATTCAGAAATTAAATATCTACTAATATATTCAAGTGAATCTTTAACATGAGTCAAAATTTCTTGTGTTTTTTCAACCAGTATAGTTTGTCTGGTTTCTAGTAATTTTTTTAATTCATACATATTATATTAACTCCATACGATATTTTGTATTTGCATTATAAGTTTTGCTGTGGTTTCAACATCCACATTATTTGGCAAATCTGTTGTTTTTATTAATTGTTTTATTTTAAAATTCATGTGATCGGAATATTTAAGTAATTCATCATATGACCAACCACCATTTAAAATTGATTTTAATTCTTCAGCATCATTACGATATACATTATACACACCATCACGTAAAACTTCAACCCCAATGCGTAATAATCTTACTAAATGGCATGCATGTTTTGTATCATAACCAAATTGTTCTTCTAAATAAGCACGTTTTTTGTTTCTATTTTGCTTCCATTGCCAATATGCGTCCCATTTTTTCTTATCATGTAAATATGATGATTGGTCATATATAAATATATAATCTGGATCTGGTAAATTGTCTATATTAAATGGTAGATTTATAGTTAAATCACCAGTTTCTGTAAATGCTGAATATTTATTTGATATATTCAAATATAAACCATAAATATTATGAGTTATTGGCAACATAAAAGAATTTTTTACATGCTTATCAATTATATCTTTTCTTTTTGATAATTGTAATGATTGTTTAAAATAATCTATTGGTACTGGTTTTTGTATTGATTGTGGATTTGTTATAAATTTATAATGTGATTTAATTCGAGTCAATTGATCATGTGCATAACCAGTAGTTGTATAAGCTATTTTTTTTGTTAAAAACATTTCTCTATTATTCCGCAATAAATCAAAAGCAACGTGTTTATTAATTATGTGTTCATCATTAACAAATAATAGTTCAAGAATATTAGGATTATTTTTTATTAAGAGCGTCATAAACTTATTAAGTTCATAATATTTAGTGTCATCAACATTAATAATCAATTCATCAACTGGGTAGAATGGTGTCAATAAATTTATAGGGTTTGCAACAAAAATCCCCCGTACATCCACATCAGATAAAGGGGTATTGGTTCCATATGCAATGGAACCAGAATATGCAGAAACTATAAAATTGTTTTTAAACTCTTCTATATTCATATTTTTTATACCTTATTTAATTATTTATTATTGATTTTTTCTTCCAGTATTTCCTCTCTCTTTTTTGAAATAGATTTTTTAATTGGATCTTTTTCTATATCATCATCTTCATCTTCATTTGCTTCCAATATTATAGATGATTTATTCTCACATTGTTGCAAAATATATTCTAATTGTTCATTAGTAACATTTTTTGCATACCATTTATCAGTTTCACCAGTAATATTATACCATGCACCCTTTTGTTGTACAACACCAATATTTTTAGCGACTTCTAACAGGCCATTATATTTATCCATTCCCGTTTCATATGGAACTTCAATAGTAACGGTTTGAAATGGTTGGGTAAATCTTGTTTTATAACCTTCACATTTCATTCTAATACCACATGCTACTGATTTGCTATCTTTTAATTTCAATTTAGTTAATAATACTATTTGAGATAACGCAAATTTGATAGCATCCGAAACAATCCAACGTCCTTCGCCGTTTAGTTTATCTTGATTTGCATATACTTGAGAAGTTACTACAATAGCAATATTATAATATTTTATAGCTTGTACAAATTCACGAAGCATTGCTTTTAAAATTTTATTGCGTCTACCTTGGTCTCCTTTAGTTACACCACTTTCAAAATTTTCATATTCTGTATCAGTAACTAGCATATCTAGACTATCGATTAATATTAAAACTTCTCTAGCATCGACATCTTCACCATATTCGGCTTTATATGCCTTAAGAAATGCAGCAACAAATTTTTTACATTCTTCCATTGTTGAAACTGATATATACATATACTTATCTGCATCAGTACAAACCCCTATTTTCTTAACAAAGTTATCATCCAATGCATTTTCAGTATCAACTACTACAACAAAAGCACCTTTTGCCTGTGCTTCCCTTGCAATATTACACAACACAAAACTTTTACCTGCGCCGGAAGGACCAGTTAAACTAGTAACTCGACCTTGTGGTATCCCACCATTTATGTAACTACCAGATATGATTTTATTTAATAAATAATTTCCAGTACTATACCAGTATCGTGGTGGTTCCGAAGAACCAACCATAATACCACTATTATTACTATCTAAATCTTTAGTAAGTTTTTTTATGAATTGCATAGGGTTTAACCTTCCCGCTTAGCATTTCTATTGCGAATTCTATTTAATAATTCTTCCGCATCTTTATCATAATCATCATCATCACTTTTAGATGATTTTTGGTTAGACGGATAATGTTGAATATCATCTTCATCTTCATCAT
>NPIE01008648.1_pt1 | contig 29525 bp, 29 predicted proteins | sample 8637661 | NCBI WGS metagenome assembly NPIE01 (sample SAMN07420842, study PRJNA396082) | bioreactor metagenome | isolation source: sample BA12 brine-fed electro-methanogenic bioreactor BA | place: Japan: Kochi | collected 2016-12-09 | reverse complement strand
GATTTACGCTAACATGCTTATTTAAGCTTTTCTTATCCCGTCGTTAATCCTCAACGATTCCTTTATACTTACTCCACGCTTCATATCAGCAAGCCTAGGAGGATAAATGTCTGAACAAGTTGTATTTTTGCTCATTATTACGGGTTTGATCATCATTGTGGGACTATCGGTGTTTATTCTAAATCGATATAGACAGCTTAGAGAACATAATATAAAGAGGCTAAAGGCTCTAAAAGAACAAGAGCATCGTATCGAAGAGAAAAAAGCTTATGTGCTAGAGAGCTTAAGAGTGTTATCAAAGGCCTTGTCTGAGGGGCAGATTGGTGCTGTTGAAGGAGCAATAAGAATCAAAACGCTATTGGAGTATTATGATCATACGTTACTAGCACAGCCGAAAAATAAAATTTTGCTAGATATATTTTATCAAACAGAGCACATTCCAATTCTGGATGCGTGGAAATCACTTGATAGATCTACCCGTAAAAAGTATTTAAATGTTATTGAAGGAATAGAATCTAAACAGGGTGAGGAAATGAAGCGGGTGGGTCAGGAATTATATGAACACTTTAATAAGTGTTAAGCCTTTAGCAAGGGTGTAATGGACTTTTTAATTGTTTTCCTCATATGTTTAGGGTTTTTACTGCTCATGACGTTAGCGCTTTTATTCGGACGCCCGCCCGTGTATAGGCCGTCTAGAGAGGAAATTTTGGACCTCATCTCTGCGTTTTGTGATGGCAAGCTTGATGGAGAAAAATGGTCGTTGTTTATCGGTATACCCGTCATTCATGACCCTGAACTCGAGTCGATACGACACGCCTGTTATCTAGTAGAAGTTCAGGCTGATGAGGGAGGAGAAATTAAGTTTAGTAGTGGGCGGTTTAGGTATAATGAATTAGGCATGTCCCATGTTAAAAAGCAAAAAAATAGGCTTCAGGAACTAATTAATAACGCCCCTTCTTTTCGGTCATTCTGATACGGCTCCTTCGTACAGACCTTTGACTAGTCTACTTAAGCGCCATGCTTGTTTCCACAGTGCGTTCCAGTCTTGCTCTGATTTGGACAAAATATCGTGTATTTCAATGGTGCAGCATTCCACTTCGGGTAGCTCATAAAGTCCTGCTAAGCCGCTTAATTGATGATTTATTTCCCGGATACCGCGAATGTCCAAAGCTTTAACCGCCTCAACAAGCTGGTTTGTGAGTTGCTTCATCTCATTGTGCAACCATGTTTCTGGGATATTGTATTTCTCTAACCTCAGACTTTGATTCTCTAAGCTGGATTGATCTTGAGGCGGTATTGATGAACATGATGTTAATAATTTTATAGTGTTTATAAGCTCCGCCTCGTTGATTGGTTTCAGTAAAACCGAGGAGATACCTGCGTTTAAGAGTGCTAAATGTTCGTGTTCTATGATGTTGGCAGTTAAGGCGATAACAGGTAAATCAGGATATATTGCCTTGATTCTCTTGGTCGCTTCAAGTCCATCCATGACAGGCATATGCACATCCATGATGACGCAATTAGGCCTGTGCTTTTCCACTAATTCTATCGCCTGTAAACCTGTCTCTGCAGTAAAAACACGTATATGGAGGTTATTCAACACAGTATGGATTAAAAGCTGATTGAACTTATTATCCTCAGCTACCACAATCTGTATGTCTTCAAGTGAATCATCGCTTTCTTCAGAGAGTGTATAAATGGGGGTGTGTCCAAGCCGCAACGCATGATAAAGGCTATTAGGGCGTAATGGCTTGTTTACACTGGTGACCTTTTGAAGTGATGGAGGTAGGGTAATATTGTTTGGACAAATTAATATTAGCTCGACAGCTTTCTGAGCAATCTGTTCTGCTATGGAAAAGATAAATGCATGCATATCATTTTTGCTGGGTAAGCTAAGAATGACTATCTGGTACTCCGAAGATAAGTGAAGACACTCTTCCAGAGATTGTGCAGGATAGATTGTTGACACCTGTTTTTTTAGTGTGTTGGCAATAGAGCGGCGCAGAGAAACATTCTCTTCATAGAATAAAATGGGCGTCGATAAATAAGCTGGCTCATCTGGGGCCTGATTAAGCAGCGTGTGAGTCCTTAATGGTATTTGAAGAGTAACTGTTGTGCCTTGTCCTTCTTGACTAACCATGAAGAGCTTTCCACCCATTAGCTCGGTGAGCTTTTTGGTGATCACTAGTCCTAAACCAGATCCTCCAAAACGTCTTGTGATTGTTGTGTCAGCTTGCATAAATGCCTGAAAGAGCTGATCCAGATGCTTTTGAGGTATACCAATGCCTGTATCGATGACTTTAATAGTGAATAATGATTGTTGTGTATTGAGGATACTGTTTTCGAGATGTACCTCTACAGTCCCTTTGTCGGTGAATTTGATAGCATTCGCGACGAGATTCGATATCACTTGTCTTAAACGGGTTGGATCTCCTAGCACCTCTAAACGAGATATCGTTTGGATGTGGCTGATGAGTTCCAGATGCTTATCGAAGGCTGATGGAGCCTGCATTTCTAGAACGTCGTATATGATGTCTTCTAGACTAAATTGTATCCTCTCCAGAGATATAGCGTCTCGTTGTAGTTTAGAAAAATCTAAAATGTCATCGACAATAGACAGAAGCATCAATGCTGTTTGATTGATAATGCGAATGTGTTCGAGTTGCTCATCCGAGCACGGCGTTGTTTTTAGTAAACGTGCAAACCCCACGACTGAAGTTAGCGGTGTCCGCAGCTCATGACTCATTCGGGCTAAGAAATCGTCCTTTGCTTGATTAGCTTCATCTGCTTGACGTCGAGCTTTGGCCAATGCAACATTTTGTTGCTCCAAATGATGAAGTGTGGACTGTAAGCGGCGTGTAGCTAGCTCCACACGGGTTTTCTGATCAGTAATGGACTTTTGCACTGTGTCTGCAAGGTCGTTGAGCCCCTGAGAAAGGAGGCTGAATTCACCGGTATATGTGTGAGACATGCGCGCATCTAAGTTACCGTTTTGAATTTTCTCCATAACCCTAGTAAGGCCCAAGATAGGATGGCTAATTCGCTTACCAAATCGTTGAGCGATAAGGAACGTAATAATAATGCCAATTATCAACAAAGCTCCGCTAGCCAGTAGGATTTGTTCTTGCTGTTTTAGTGTGCGAGTTTCAGAAATAACGATAACTACCCAGCCAATGGTATCGATAATTTGCTCCGTATCTTGAAACTCTGGATTATCTAAAAACGGAATGCCCGTCGTCACAACAGGTTGCGTGAAATACCAATATTGGCCTTGTTTGTAAGCGCTTGGAGCGCCTATTTTTAAATGAATAGGGAAGTGAGCAGAGCGCTGGATCACCTCATAGCGCCCATTGAGGAAAAGGATATCGGAGACATCTTGCTCGAGTAGTGGCCCTTTGCTAGTTGCTTGTAGAAGTTCGTGATTATTCGTTATTAAACCAAACTCAGAAGAGGATGCGAGTAATCTGGCAAGAAGTTGCCCACGCTCGATTAGATTCAATTCGGCATCTTGGAAACGAGTATAGGTGAAATAGCTACCAAGTATTAATGAAATAAAAAGTAAAGGTAAAAGGGTTAATAATAGAATCCTGTGTCTAATCCCAAACTTTGGCAGTGATAATGTTCTCATATTACGGATTCTTCCCTGCCATCTTATCTATGATCACTTCATGGGAAGGAACTGATATGTCTATTAACCTAGCGGTAGTCATATTAGTTTTGATAGAGAATTCTTCGGGGTAGGCTGGCGTAGGCAATGTTTTGGATTGTAGGTAATCTGACACGACCTTACCGGTTTGCTTTCCGATCTGCTCAGGCGTGGAATACAGAGCCGCAAAGGCACCAGCATCAACATATTTTTCTGAAAAACCAAATAGTGCTTTTTTGGACTTTAATGCAATAAATATAGACCATTTCGCGCTGGCTCTGTTAAATGCTGTCTTGTCAGGGATGGCTAAAAATAAGTCGCTATCCTGTATAACTTGTTGGAGCATACTCACGGGGCTTTCTGTGTTTTTTAAAACGACAGAAAGTAACCTCATTCCTTGTGCTTCAATTGCGTTGAGTAAGTCTTTCTTTTCGAAGACGGAAGTTTCGCCAAATACCGTACTGATAGTAGCAGCTTTTGGAAGTAGCGCTCGAATAAAGGAGATTTGTCTATCAAAGGGCTGGTCGACATAAATGGCTGTCATAAGGCGATGGGTCTTTTGGTATTCTTCGTTGAATATGCGTTTAGGAAGAAAGCTTGCGATGAGTGGCGTTTGCGGGTAATGCTGCAAAGCACTATGAAAGGCCTCACTTCCAATGCTCACAATAAAGTCTGGTTCGGTGAGGTTTTCATTGGCATTGCCGGGTGCTCTTTTTTCAAACAAAACGCTGTGGCGAGGTATAGTCTGAATAAGGCTATTCGCAACCGTTTCATAGATAGGAGAGGTGGGGCTTAGCAACAAAGCGGTAGTAGGTTTTGTTGTTGCTAGCCCAGTGTTAAATATCAAAAGGAGTAGGACAAATGTTGTTGCCCTGAAAAATATCGGGTATGTGACCTTACTTTTCATCTCCTATAGCATCCTTGCTGAGCTCAGCTAAAAGTCCATCGATAAGAGTAAGTATAGACGGCGTTCAAAATTATTCTTTTCTTGGAACTCAGAATACTGCTCATTAAAGATATTTTTGATCAAAATACTTGAAGTAAGTTGCTTCTTGTCCCCAATTGGAAGTGTATGCGTTAGTTTGGCATCCACGGTTTTTAGACCATCGGAATGAACAGAGTCCTTCCAAACAACGTCTGACATATAGTTAAAGATCAAGCTTGCATCTACAGAAGGTGAAAATTGGCGGTTTAGTAGAAGTGTTGCGGTATGCTGAGGGGCACGGCCGTCAAACAACAAGTCGACTTTTCCCGGGTAACCGCCTTCTCCTTGGATTTGCCCACGTCTTTGAACGCCGTTTATTTCGTTATAGCCATAGGCAAAATGCAATAAGGTATCTGGGCGAGGGTGTAGGCTAGCTTGTAGTTCTAAACCATGATTTCTTAGATAGTCAGCATTCCAACTTTCTCTCGCTTCGTCCCCCATAAAAGAGCCTGTGTATACTTGAGTTAAAACGTCATTGATATCTTGACCACTTCTCAAGGCAGCAGCAATTGCTCCCATATCATAAGGGCCTTCATAAAATCTGGAGCCAATGCCGTTAGTGATTTTTTCTTGAAATAGCTTAACGTCGATGTAGCCATTATATTGAGGTAGCTTCCAGAACGCGCCTAATTCAGCGGCGATGAGCTTTTCTGAATCAAGATGGTCAGCTTTGGTTGTAATGTAGTCGTAGGGTACGCCTTCTGGGAAGGAATAAGAGCTTTGAGCATTTTTTTCTAATAGCGAAGGTGTACGAAAAGCTTGAGTGATAGCACCGCGCAGCGTGAGGCTATCATTTAGCTGATAGTTTGCCCCCAGTCGAGTAGAGGTTGCAGGGCGCACTTTGGTGGTGAACTCGGACATAAAGCCAGCATTCCACGTCAGCTTTTTGGTTTGTTTCCATTCGGCATTACTAAATAAAAAATAGGTCTCTTCATCGATATAATGCTCTGAGCTGAGCAGTGGAGCACTTAAGCTTTTCTCATAACGAAAGCCCAATCCTGAAGCGAGTGTTAGTGCTTCAAATGGAGAGAAAAGGTGCTGTAATTCACCGCCATAAACATGTGTTTTTCCAACTTCCGCGCTGGTATTAACATAAAAATCACTCACATTGGATGAAGTAAAAGGATACGCATCTCCCATAACCGAACTCATATACCCGAGCACTTGATTAAATTGGGTTAATCCAGGGTCCCCAAGTAGGGTGGATGCTTGGTAGGTGGGTGTGCTGAGGTTTAGATAGTTGTGGTAGAGCTGCATACTAAGCTCATGCCCATTGAGCGTGCTATGATTCCACCGTAAATGTTGGAAGTGAGAGGTATGCTTGCGATCTTGAAAATCCGTTATATGTCTGCCATTACCAATGCCCATGGTACCTCTGTTGAAGCCGGCAGAAAAGTCGATACTATCGTAGAGTGTCGGGGTAAATGTGAGGTGGACATTGCCTAAATTGAGCTGTTCACCATCTTTTTGGAAGTCGAAGCCCTCATTCATCTCCCTAGCCAAGCTGACGCGATAAAAAAGATTATTGCTGCTGCCGTTGAACGATCCATTAAAGTTCCTTCGGCCTTGAGCACCCACACTTGTTCCTATCTGATTGGATGCGGCGGCAATCGGGGACTTTGTCACAATGTTGATAGCGCCCATTAGCGCGTTCGAACCATAAGAGGGTACGTTGGAACCGCGAATAACTTCGATCTGGCGAATATCATGGATAGATATGCCCAGCGTGTTCCAAGCTACGGTAGATAGCAATGGGATATAAACAGGACGACCATTGACACGCACTTCAAGGTCACGAGGGAACTCACCTGAGCCGCCATGATAAGTGACGGCAAATTTGTTGGCATTTGGACGATAGACTTGGAAACCAGGTACGAGCTGCATTAAATCCGGTATATCAAGGGCACCGGATGCTTTAATAAGCTCTTCTGAAATAACGGTACTGGAAATAGGTACTTCAGCCAAATTCTGAGATATACGTGTGGCAGAAGAGATCTCTGGAATATCGTCAAACAAATCGGTTTCTGTAAAAGCTTGGCTTGTCGGGCTGACAGCAAAAAGTATGCTGCAAAGAAGTACATAGGTACGGCTTTTTACATAGGGGGTCATAAATTACCTCAAAAAATGGCAGCGCTTAGATGCGTGTTCCAACATAGATAATAATAACCAGCATAATCAGTGCCTCAATGACAAAGCCATTGTTGGTTAAAATCCAGTCAAACATACCTACAATCCAAAGAAACATTCGTTCAAGAATAGCGAATTATCGCTAATCAGAGTAGGGGATAACCGTAATAAAAGTTCAATGATGAAGGCGTTATATGCACTTGAGCATACGAACATGTATTCTTGACGATATATTAAGTTTTTATTGAGAAGTGGAGCGGATAGGTGTCAGAAGACTTAGGAAAACTCGTTGACCAGATTGCTCATATGCGACCGGAGCATGAAGATGAAGAGGAAAAGGTGATTTCTGTCCAAACCGAGGCGCTGGATGAGAGACAGTTGGCACTATTGCTTGAGGCGCTACCGCTTGAAGATCGGCTGCAGCAATGGGGTAGAATTGCTGATGCTCAAAAGCCGTTGGTGCTGGTCGAGTTGAAAAATGATGCGCGCTTATCTGTTTTGAACAACCAATCGGAAAGTGAGTTAGAAAGCCTTTTCGCTGAGCTATCTCCTGAAGAGCTGATTGAATGCTCTGATAACCTTCCAGATAGTTTGATCGATTTGGCGCTCAACCAAATGGATCAAAAACAGCGTCTGCATTTTGAAAGTAGTAACCAGTTTGATGAAAACTGCATTGGACGCTATGCCGATCATGAACTGTTAGTCCTTCCTCAGAACGCTAAAGTATTTGATGCATGGCGTTTACTAAGACGAGAAGTGCCAGAATGTACGGATGCGCTGTTTTTGACTGATCGGGTTGGGCGTTATGCAGGGACAGTTCCTTTCGGCGAACTTTATGGGGCTCCCGGGCATATCCCTTTGGCGGAGTTGATTGATGAAGAAGCCGAAGCGCTCCCCGGGGACACGTTATTATTCGACAGTGCTGAGGCTCAAGAGCAGTCCGGCTATGTGTTATTACCTATTGTTGATGCGAAAGGCATGTTGATAGGTCGCATGACGTTTAAAGACAGCGTACAAATTCTTAGAGAGAAGCATGAAGCGGATATGCTCGCTCAGGCAGGCCTATCAGAAGATGAAGACCTTTTCTCTCCCGTTATAAAGAGCTCGCTGCGTCGAGCGACGTGGCTGGGTATCAATCTACTGACCGCTTTTTTAGCCTCATGGGCGATAGGGCTTTTTGAAGCGACGCTGCAGCAGGTGGTTGCGCTCGCGGTTCTTATGCCCATTGTGGCCTCTATGGGTGGTATTGCCGGTAGTCAAACCCTTACATTGATTATTCGAGGGATCGCTCTTGGGCAGATCTCTCGAGGGAATTTAGGCCCACTGGTGATTAAAGAGTTATGGGTGGGTGGCTTGAACGGCGTGTTCTGGTCCGCAGTGATTGGCGGTATCGCCTACATTTGGTTCTCTGATGTGATGATCGGCGTGGTTATCGCTGTGGCAATTGCATTGAATATTCTAGCTGCAGCGGTTAGTGGTGTATTGATACCTGTGATACTCGATAAATTTAAAATAGACCCAGCCTTATCCGGCTCTGTTATCCTGACAACGGTGACCGATGTGGTTGGTTTTGTAACCTTCTTAGGGTTGGGTACATTGCTTTTGCTTAATCCATAATCATCGCAGAGATGGTTTTGTGCACTGCAGTATTTGTGATACTGTTTTGCTTATACTAAGAAAAACTGGGCAGATTTAGCGAACTAGATAACCAGCACTAAACATAGATGAAAGGGTGAGATGGATGTTGAAAGGAAAAAATGCAGTCATTACCGGTTCTACGTCAGGTATCGGTTTGGGCATGGCAAAGGCACTAGCTGCACAAGGCGCTAATCTGATGATCAACGGCTTGGGTGATCCTGCTGAGAACGAAGCAATACGCGCCGCATTAGCATCAGAGTTTGGCGTAAAAGTTTTGTTCTCTGGCGCTAATATGCTTAAGCCGGATGAGATTAAAGCGATGATCACAGAAGCGCAGGAAGGTTTTGGCAGCATTGATATTCTCATTAACAACGCGGGTATTCAGTTCGTATCACCGGTTGAAGAGCTACCTAGCGAGAAGTGGGATGCGATTATCGGTATCAACCTTACGTCGGCCTTTCATACAACCAAAGCGGTTATTCCGGGTATGAAGGCGAAGGGCTGGGGACGGATCATTAATACCGCTTCTGCGCATGCACTGGTTGCATCCCCTTATAAATCTGCCTATGTCGCTGCCAAGCATGGGATCGCAGGTTTGACGAAGACGGTTGCGCTAGAGATGGCGGAGTTTGGTATTACGGTCAATGCAATCGCCCCAGGCTATGTTTGGACGCCGCTGGTAGAAAAGCAGGTAGCAGATACCGCAAAAGCACGAGGAATCTCTGAGGAAGAGGTTAAACAGGATGTCATGCTTAAGGCTCAACCGACAAAGCAATTCGTAACCATAGAGCAAGTCGCTGCAGTCGCTGTGTTCCTATGCAGTGACGGAGCGGCTTCGATTACGGGTTCTACTTTGCCTGTCGAAGGTGGTTGGGTCGCTCAATAACTCAGGGGTAACGGGATGCGCAAAAAATCGATTAACCTTGCCTTGCAAGGAGGTGGGTCCCACGGTGCGTTTACGTGGGGCGTATTGGATTTTTTCATGGAAGATGGGCGCGTCAGCCTAGAAGGTGTATCTGGTACGAGTGCAGGGGCAATGAATGCTGCTGTACTCGCTCAAGGGTATATGGAAGGGGGAGCAGACGGCGCGCGAGCAGCCCTAGAAGAATTTTGGCTGCAAGTTTCGAGAATGGGAAGTTTAAGCCCTATTCAACGTAGCCCTTTAGATGTACTGACTGGTCGCTGGAGTCTGGATAGCTCACCGGCTTATGTGATGTATGATCTGCTTAGCCGAGTAGCTTCGCCCTATGATGTTAATCCGCTCAATATCAACCCGTTGCGGGACTTGGTAGAGTCGTCAATCGACTTTGATAAAGTGCGGGCCTGTAGCGCACTGAAATTGTTTATCGCTGCCACGAATGTACATACCGGGAAAATCAAAGTATTTGAGCGTCCTGAATTAACCTCAGATATGGTTTTAGCATCCGCGTGCTTACCTTTTCTTTACCAAGCTGTGGAGATTGATGGTGTACCCTACTGGGATGGTGGTTACGTAGGTAACCCTCCGCTGTACCCACTATTTTATGGCACACGCCCGAAAGATGTCGTGATCGTACAGATTAACCCAATAGAGCGACAGGAAACGCCGAAAACGTCACGGGAAATACTCAATCGAGTGAATGAAATCTCCTTTAACTCATCGCTGTTACGGGAGTTAAGAGGCATTGATTTTGTACATCGACTGCTAGATGACAATAAGTTAGATCGCACAAAGTATGCAGATGTCTTAGTACATCGCATTGAAGAAACACAGCAACTCAATCCACTATCCGCCTCTAGTAAATTGAATGCAGAATGGTCGTTTCTGACACACCTTCGGGATATAGGTCGAGCTTCCGCAAAACGCTTTCTGGATCTGCACTTTGATAGCCTAGGGAAGTGTTCGACCTTGGATCTTCGCAAAGAATTTACTTAGCAAGGCGCAAGGTAGTATTTGAGGAAGCACCGAGCCAGACGTCGTCTTCGTCACTTTAATGCGAAGGCGGTCAACGGGTTTATCCACCCAATAATATAAAGCCACAGATAACAATACAGAGCCAATGAGTGCCAGCAGGCCTTTATCCACCGACCCAGTATCAACATGGTGCAAAACCATAATCACTAACATATGCCCGATATAGAGGGGATAAGTCAGTTGCCCAATAAAATTATCAAGACGATGATGCTTTGTTAAATGAAAGAGGAAAGGCGTACAGACGGCAACGGCTGCATAAAATCCCCACGATTGCCAAACATCTAAACCTGCCCCGGCCTTTAACCAAAACGATTCACTGATAGTAAACATAAATAATACGGCGCCGGCTATTACGCCTAACCAAGGGGAAAGGTGCTTATGCTTTATTAAGGCGTAGAAGCGATATGACAGTGTGCCTATCAAAAAGAACACCAGAACGGATGGGAAGAAAAAATAACGCCAAGGTAGTAAAGGGACATCCAACCAATACATTCCTAGTCTGATTAGCAGGAACCCGCTAGTCAGTAGAATAAGGAACCTCATAGAGCGGATCACAAGAAGAGGGGCCAATAAATAAAAATATGCTTCCAAGCTTAAAGACCATACCGGGCCAATAATAAATGCCCAGTTGCTTTGGTCCGTGAAGGGTAGTAATTCAACGCCAAAAAAAGAGAAATTGGTTAGAAAAGCGACAGGTAGTAACCAGTCTTTGCCATAGGATTCTCCTAAAAGAAATGACGGCGTACTGGTAAGAAAGAAGACTAAGGCATAGAGCAACAAAACAACCTAATGGGCTGGGTAAAGACGCAGTGCACGATTGATATAAAACTTCTTAGTACCTGAGGCAAGGTGACAGTACTTTTCATTAATCACCATGGAGATATAAAAGCCAGAGATGATGAAAAAAGCAAAAACTGCGTGCCCTGACCAGATAAATACCTGAAGGCTTTCTCTCGAAACAATAGAAGACTGAGTTAGCTCAGGAAGGTGGATTATCAATACAGCGATCGCCAACAACATGCGAAAGATACCCATGGTTTTCCTTAACCCTCTCTCAGACTCATTTTTAAAGATAGATCACAATAGGCGAGCACTATACGCTAACTAGAATGGCTTTTGAATTGAAATGAGTTGAGAGGTGTACTTCAGGCTGTTGGAGCACTTACAACTATCTTAGTGGGATCTGACCTTCAATAGTTTCTGAGTTTGGTAATGCATTTACAATTAAAAACTGGACTCTTTGCTCATAATGGCGCAATAGTTCCTGTTGCTCTAGTTATCGATGGATATCGTCGAACATAAATACAGGGTAGCCTCAATAGCGGAAAAGGATATAGTGCATCTGTAGACTCAAGTGTGTTCTCAACAAGTTTAGTTAGAGAGCTGGTATTGCGATAGTAGATAATTATGATTGACAAATTCTTAATAATTTGTATGTTTTTTTGCATGACTCTTTCAGCTCTTGCTTTAGCTGCAATTACCATAATATGGCTAGTTAACGAAAAGCATAGGGACCGTAGAAAAAAAGTCATAACTTCTTTGGTTCCGTTTTTAATACTCTTTCCATCTAATCATGTAGAAAATGTTCGCAAAAAAATTGAAAAATGTCTTTATGTTTTTCTAATAGCTACAATTATGGCTGCAATCCTATATGTGAGTGTCTATCAGTTTGAGATCACAAATGTGCTCTAGTTCAAAGGCATATGTTTAGATAACGTTTTGTGTTGAATCTTATGGATTAGTACCAGCTTTCAAGTTCTGGGTAAGCAGAATTGTGCATCCTATTAAAAGGTCAATACGTCGTAAGGTTTGCGTACTTATGCCATATCGCTTTGCGATCTCTTCAAAATAAGGGCATATCAATACCTCTTTTTTGCTTGGAAAGGAGTATTTTAAAAAAATGGCACAGCATATGGTTTTTCAATAACAGGTTCCCAGTCTCTCACATTACACAGAGGTAAAGAATTTTGATTGAGATGCTCGCTCTTCTCATTTGCGCGTTATTTTTAGTGTTTATAGCTATCAATACATATGGTTGGTTTTTTTCGAGAATGTTGTTCTGGCATGAGCTGTCGGTGGTGTATAGATGTAGTAGGTCAGAATTCAAAGGTATACCGGATAGATACATAATAGAGTCCAGCTTTATTTACAATGTCGATAACGAGTGGGTCAGCACAAACTTTATTGATACAAAGGTTATTGGCGATTATGTGTATTTTGGTGTTAATTGCGGCCTTATTCTTACGGTCAGGCCAATCAAAGTTCTTAAATCTGACTGCGTACTGCTCGGGGAGGAGCGTGCGTACTTCAGGAAAAGAAAGGTTTATCTGATACCCAGTTGCGATGGATTCCAAAGAAAGGTCGCAATGGTCGACGCTTTATGATGCATGTTCTAAAAAGGTAACTTCAAATGGAATCCATTACCACACAGTCCCTGCCTTGTCGTTTAGCTTTATACAGTAGCTGGTCAGCGCGTGAAAGTAAGGAGTGAAAGTCCTCCTCTGGTTGTCGCATGGCGACACCTGCGCTGAGGGTGACTTTAGGAAGCACAGGGTGGGTATTGGAGCACGTCGGGTGTCTGATCCTTTCGGTGAGGTTAATGATTTCGGCTTGACTTGTAGCCAGTGTCATCACTAAAAACTCTTCACCTCCATAACGTACGCACAGATCATCGGCGCGAGTTTGTTGTCGAATCCAGTGACCGATGTTACTGAGGATGGCGTCGCCAGTTAAGTGGCCATATCTGTCGTTAATATTCTTGAAGTAGTCGATATCAAGAAAGATAACATAAAGGTGCGATGCTTTATCCCGTATATCGTGGCGGACAAAAAGATCTTGAGTTTCATTAAGATAACGGCGGGTATAGAGCGTCGTTAAAGGGTCACGAATTGCCAGCTCTTCCAACTGTAAGGTAAATCGCCTAGCGAGTATCCATGACACGATAACAATACTACCGAAAACGATTGCCAGTACTTCGAGCGAGCGTATAAACGAGCGCTCAATCTCTTTGTGGCTGTCTTCAAGATAGATACCTGTTCCGACCACCCATTGCCACGGTTCAAATAGGGCAACATACGAGAGTTTGGGGGACTTGGTGATTTCACCGGGTTTAGGCCACTGATATTCAACCCAGCCGCCACCTTGTTGAGCGGTGTCATCAAAACGTTTAAAAAGCGTCACACCTTCCTTATTTAGCCACTGCTCTATCGGTTGGCCTGCGTGTTCAGGAGCCATCGGGTGCATTACCAAGTTACCTTGCAGATCATGAATCCAAAAGTAGCCGCATTGATCATAGGTTGCCTGCGCGAGTGCGGTCTGGGCGAGATGTTTTGCCTCGACCTCGGTGAGTTTGCCAGCTAAAAATTGTGAATAAAAACTGTTAATCACACCAATACTCGCAGTCGCTAGAGACTTTGATTGATGGCGTTTTTCCCGGTGCAAGCTGTCACTAAAGGTGTGATGGAAGAAGATTAACAACAGAAGAAGCCCACCGAATGTGGTAGCCACCATCCAGCCTAGCTTACGTTTGATATTGGAGTTGATTGATAACGCCATCTCACTCCCCTTCACCCGCCTTTCGCAGATGATAACCTTACTCACTTTCATCATAGTCTTAATGAGCTTGTAAGAATTGACGACGATCAGTTATGGGAGCATAAGTACAACGTTAGCGGTTGCAACGGTGATTTATATCAAGCAGACCTATCGTTTACTGTTTAAGTAAGCTTTGGGGGTTAGGCCTGTCCATTGTTTAAAAGCGCGGGTGAATGATCGGGGTTCACTGTAGCCTAACAGGTTACTGATCTCTGTAATGGATAACTTTTGCGAGTAGAGCTTTTCTATGGCGAGATCTCGCCGAATCTCATCTTTAATCTGAGGGTAGGCGCTTCCTTCGCTTTTTAGTTTACGTCGTAAGGTTTGCGTACTCATGCCAAATCGCTGTGCGATCTCTTCAAAAGGAGGGCAGATCAGTACCTCTTTTTGGTTGGAAAGAAGCAATGAGCGGATACTGGCTTTAACGCTTTTTTCATCCCCAGGGATCGTGATGAGGTCTGCCGGGGAGTGTTTAAGAAAGTGGGATAGCTCTCGTTGAGTTCTGACGGGCTGATTATTGAGATAGCGAGCATCAAAACTAAACTTCAGTTCTGAGCGATTAAATAGATGCCGACAGGGGAATAGGTATTTTAATTCCGTATGGTGGGCGGGTTTAGGGTATGGAAAACTTACCTGAATGAGAGGAATCTTTTTACCAATTACCCAGCTTGCAAAACGGTGCCAGATAACCAGCCAAAACTCCTGATAGAAATGGTCGGGGTCTGCTTCTGGGTGAGTGAAATTGGCAATGAACTCAACGTTATACCCTCGCTGAACAAGGCGCATCTGGATATCGTTTGTGAATAAGTTATAGAAGTGAATACCTTGCTCAAGGATCGCTTGCAGCGATTCATAGTGCAGAGCATGGCGAGTCATCAAAGCGAAAACACCCTGCTTGCAGGGGTGTGGCGTACATCCCATAAATTCATCTTGTAGCGAGGCCCATGTCAGCTTAACGAGACGGGTCATTTGCTCACCTGAGACTCTGGCACCAGGTGTTGAGAGTAGATCATGGTTGATATTGACGTCAGCTAAGAGGCTTTCAATATCAATACCGTTACGAAAGTTGCAATTGAGTGCCGCTTTTATGTAATGAATATCTACGGTTGCCATGCTATGCTCGAAAATCAGGGTAAACCCTAAACTAAGGGGCTTAACTGTAACATAATGTGACTTGTTTAGTCATTTAATGTCATTTTATGTCTTAGGTGTTTTCTCTATATTGGTTATTTATGTGCGCAAACCGTTAAAACAAGAAGAGAGTAGCCATGAATTTTACGCTGACAGAAGACCAAGCCATGATTCAGGATATGGCAAAAAAGTTCGCCCAGAGCGAGCTTGCGCCGGTGGCGGATAAACTGGATAAAGAGGGTGATCGGGCACTGTTCCTTACGAATCTTAAACAGCTTGCTGAGCTGGGGTTTATGGGGCTCAATATTGACGAAACCTACGGTGGTGCGAATGCAGGTACGATTGTATTCAGCTTGGCTGTTACCGAAATAGCACGCGCCTGCGCTTCAACAGCCGTCACCATGTCAGTGACTAATATGGTGGCTGAAGTGATACAGGCTATCGCTTCAGAGGAGCAAAAAAGTTATTACTTACCTAAGCTCTGTAGTGGCGAGTATGCCGCTGGTGGTTTTTGCTTAACAGAATCCACCGCAGGGTCTGATCCATCAAACATGAAAACTACGGCAGTGCTTGAGGGTGATGAATGGGTACTCAATGGGGCAAAACAATACATCACCAGCGCCGAGTTTGCGGGTGTATTTGTTGTTTGGGCTGTGACCGATAGCGGCCTACCCAAAGGTAAAGGGATCTCCTGTTTCTTGGTAGAGAAGGATGCGCCAGGCCTTTCGATCTCCAAAGCCGAGCATAAAATGGGGCAGCATGCTTCATCTACCAATGAGGTGCTGTTCGATAACTGCCGAGTACCCAAAAACGCACTGATGGGGGAGCTAAATCAGGGCTTTAAAATTGCCGTGGGTGAATTGGCAGGTGGGCGTATCGGTATTGGTTCATTGGCTTTGGGCGTAGGCCTAGCGGCGATGGACTATGCGCGTACTTATATTACGGAGCGCGAGCAGTTTGGCCAGCCACTATCCAACTTCCAAGGGCTTCAGTGGATGATGGCCGATGCCTTCACTGATTTAGAAGCCGCACGTTTACTGCTGATGAATGCAGCTGATAAAAAGGCAAAAGGTCTACCTTTCTCAAAAGAAGCCTCTATGGCGAAGCTATTTGCTTCTGAGAAAGCCAATAAGGCCTGTTATACCGCATTGCAGTTACTTGGCGGGGCCGGTTATATCAAGGAGTACCCACTGGAGCGCTATGCCCGAGATGTGCGTATCACCTCCATTTACGAGGGTACCAGCGAAATCCAGCGCGTTATTATTGCACGCGAGTTACTACGTGAGATCGCTTAAGTTGTCTTGATAAAGGCATGATTAACTTCTTTGCTACAACGATAAAAGAGAAAAGATATGGATCTGAATAATAAAGTCGTCGTGGTTACGGGCGGTGCGTCCGGGCTGGGATTGGTTACGTGTCAGGAACTGGCAAAACAGGGTGCGAAAATTGTTGCGTTTGACCTGAATGAAGAAGCCGGTCAAGCACTTGAGAACTCCCTTGAGGGTAACGGGCTCTTTGTGAAAGTTGATGTTACCGATCCTGCGTCTGCTGAAGCGGGTATTGCTAAAGCGGTAGAAACATTTGGCGCTATTGATGTCTGCATTAACTGTGCAGGGGTTGCTCCTGGCGGGAAAGTGGTTGGTCGAAATGGCGCGCTACCGCTTGACCGCTTCGCTCAAGTGATCAACATCAACTTGATTGGTACCTTTAACGTGTTGCGCCTTGCGGCTGAGCAGATGGCGAAAAACGAACCGAATGCAGATGGCGAGCGTGGTGTCATTATCAACACGGCATCTGTGGCTGCGTTTGATGGGCAGGTAGGTCAGGCTGCTTACAGCGCCAGTAAAGCAGGTGTGGTGGGGATGACGTTACCATTAGCGCGCGATTTAGCGCCGCTGGGCATTCGCATCATGACGATTGCACCGGGCATTTTTGATACACCCATGATGAAAGCGATGGCTGATGAAGTACGTGACCCGCTGATCCAGATGGTGCAAAGCCCGAAACGTTTTGGTGAGCCAGAAGAGTATGCGTCTCTGGCGATTCATATTATTAACAATGGCTACCTGAACGGAGAGGTTATTCGTTTGGATGGTGCTATCCGAATGGAGCCTAAATAAGACCGGCTCCCTTGCTAGTCCAAGCCTCCTTGCCAAGTAAGGCAACTAATAAAGATAAAAACTCAGAGATGGGGTGTAGAGATGCAAAAAATGAAATATGAGGAACTGATTCAACAGTTTTCACCCTCAATGATTGAGGATCAGTTCTGTGGCAGCCTTGAAACAGGGTTGAACGTCTGTACAGAAATTTGTGATCGTTTTGCTGATACCGATAAAGTAGCACTGCGCTATGAACGTATAGATGGCACCCGCGGTGAGATGACGTTTAAAGAACTGCAAACGCGCTCGGCACAGTTTGCCAACTACCTGACGTCGTTAGGGATTGGTAAGGGAGATCGCGTAGCCTGTTTATTGCCACGAACGCCTGAACTAATGATTACGGTGTTGGGTACATTGCGTGCTGGTGCGGTTTACCAGCCGCTTTTTACAGCGTTTGGTTCAGGTGCTATCGAATATCGTCTGGGGCAAGCGGGTACGAAATTGATCGTCACCAATCCAGAGCAGTGGCCTAAACTGGCGGATGTTAAAGGCTTACCCAATACGTTGCTGGTGGCAGAAGCGAACGACCCGTTAGCGGGCGAAGCAGACGCGCTCTTTAGTGCGGCACAGGATGCACAGTCTGATGTGTTTGAGCCGGTGCTTCTGACCAAAGAAGAGCCTTTCTTGCAGATGTTTACCTCCGGCACAACGGGTAAATCTAAGGGTGTGGCCGTTCCTGTTAAAGCATTAATATCCTTCTGGAATTATATGACCTATGCCATTGAGGTTCGACCAGAGGATCGTTACTGGAATGTAGCCGACCCCGGTTGGGCTTACGGGCTTTATTATGCCGTTGTTGGTCCTTTGTTGTTGGGTTGCACCACGCATTTTAATGAGCATGGTTTTACGGCAGATAATACGTTGGAGTTTTTGCAAAACTACAAAATAACCAACCTTGCTGCCGCCCCAACAGCCTATCGTCTGTTAATGGCAAACACCGAGTTATGTGGCAAATATGATATCAACCTACGTGCGGCCAGCAGTGCGGGTGAGCCACTCAATCCAGAAGTTTTAACTTGGATGGATAAGGTCTTTAACTGTCCAGTTAAAGATCAATATGGCCAGACAGAAACGGGCATGACAGCCGCTAACTTCCACGCCTTGGATCATGAAGAACGCGTTGCTTGCATGGGCTACCCATTGCCAGGCTATCGATTAGTAGCATTAGATGCAGAACTCAATGAGGTTGGGCCGGGAGAGACGGGAGAGCTAGCGGTTGATGTTGAGCAATCCCCACAGTTCTTCTTCCAAGGCTACACATGGGATGAGAAAGACCCATTTAAGGGAAAATATTACCTGACCGGTGATATTGTTATCAGCAATGGCGACGGCTCTCACTCCTATACGGGACGTGACGACGACATTATCGCATCAGCAGGCTATCGCATAGGCCCAGCGGATGTCGAGAGCACCCTACTGGAGCATCCTGCTGTTATCGAAAGTGCAGTTGTCGGCAAGCCTGACGAAAAGCGGGGCAGTATTGTCAAAGCTTATGTTGTAACCGCTTCTGATATCGAAGGGGATGACGCCTTAACGGAGGAGTTGCAGCAGTTTGTCAGAAAGCGCCTGTCGACTCACTCTTTCCCACGTGAAATCGAATATGTCGAAGAGTTGCCAAAGACACCGAGCGGAAAGCTACAGCGTTTTCTCTTGCGCCAGAAAGCTCAAGAAGAGTTATTGGATAGTCTATAACGCCCTTTGGGAGCCTTCGGGCTCCCTTTTTGTTCATGTGTTTTTTTGCAGGCGTTTTGGCGTAGAAAGTGTTTTGGTATAGGGTTTGATCTTATTAGCGTGAAGGATTGTTTTTCCCAGCCTGCCTAACTCTTTTGCAAACCGTGCTAACAGTCCCCACGTAGATATTTGATAAGGTGTCGTGATGGGTTTGTCATAACGCCAGATAATTCTCATGTAACCTGGAGCGTGGCGGTTAAATTGTTGAGCAAACTGTCTTACCCATCTAAAACGATGTTTAGTGAGATAATCGTTAATCATGTAACGCTCAACCTCACGCTTTAACGTAGCCGACGTGGCCATCGTTGCTTTTTTGGTAAACAACCAGTTGAGGTTGATATTCTCTTCTTCGCACGAAATAACTTTATGAAACCAAACGGGAGGGATATACACCATATCACCCTCGTTCAAGAAAAAGCGGGTATGGATTTTATCTGCGAAGCGCTCGTCATCAGATTTTCCATCAATGATACAAAAGTTCGTAAAGGGGTAGCAATCTAGGGGGGTATCGGGGGACACTAAGAACCACTCTTTACGGCCTTTAACTTGTACATTAAAAACATTCACAATCCCGCCATCATAATGCCAACTGGACATATCGTCCTTTTTATTAACCCAGATTCGATTATGTTGGTTTCTAGGAAAAATTGAGGGTGCATCAAGGCATTGGTTGATAAAATCAGGCGTGGAGTAATCTTCACTTAAGGTGTTTCTATCCATCCAGTACCACAGCGCTGCTGCGGATGCGGAAGGTTCTTGGGCTAAGCGCTCACGTAAGTAGTCTTCACTCCAGCGTTGACGTGCCAGCCAATCATTCCCCGCACCTTCAATAACGACGGGCTTCTCAGGGATCAGGTAGCTTTCAGAAAACGCCTCAAATGTGATGCTGGAAGGTTCACGGGCAATCTCAAAAAAACCTGAAGGCTGCTGTGGCGTCATTGGCATATGAGTCTCAAATTTTTTGGGGGCATATTTTCTAAACAATATGCCTTATGCCGCCTTCTAATGCTAGTTGGCAGTGCAAGCAATAATCTTTTTGTACTACAATGGCTGAGGGGGGGGCTTCTATTTGAATCTTGGGGGGGGCTTCTATTTGAATCTTGGGGGGGGCTTCTATTTGAATCTTGGCTGCCTTATCGTCATACTATGCATCGATTTAAATGATGTAGTTGGACTTTCCCCACCGTTAACACAAGGAAAAGGCATACGGATATGATCAAAGTACTCACCAAAGATGCGGCTTACCGTGCAGGCTGTCCTGTCTATAAAGCGGTCGATAAAAACGGTCACGTAATTAGTGTATTCCCTGCATTGGCGGGTATGCCTGTCACTTCCAAAGCCTTTGAAGAAAAAGGCCCATTATTTTTAGAAGATCTTTTTTGCAATCCCTATCAGCCAACCGAGCATGAGCTACTGCAAGTACATAAAGTCTATGGTGTCGACCTAAAGGGTATTGATCGCATACTGTGTATGCCTCAGCGTTAATTTGCATCTATAACTTTCGTATTGTTAAAAACCTACTAGACTGACCTATATAAAAGCTTTTCGGTTAAAAACTGGAATCGTAAGTTTTACCCGTCTTTTTTATTTGAGGGATTAAGGCTGGTCTATGAGTGTAAATAGTAAAACAAATGAAATTGCTCCGTTATTTGCTCGGCAACCTATTTTTGATAGGGAAAACAACGTCATAGGTTATGAACTCCTTTTCCGACCAATAGAAGATCTAGATATCATTGATGGCGATCTGGCAACAGCTCAGGTCATCATGAACACCTTCGCAGAAAGCACGCTAGCGGTTGCGGTTAACAATACCAATGCTTTTATCAATTTTACGGATACTTGGCTGTTAGAAACACCTCCCTTTGGCCCTGAAAATGTGGTTATCGAAGTATTAGAAAGCGTGACGGCTACCTCTGAATTATTAACGACTGTTGAGAGGTTGCATGGGCAGGGTTATCAAATAGCTTTGGATGACTACAGTTGTGATCTTGGCCTATCTAGCTTGATTCCTTATGCTTCAATTATAAAAGTTGATGTTTTAGCGCATCCCAAAAAAGAAGAGTTGGCTACATTGGTAAAGGAGCTTAGAAAGTACCCCGTTCAGCTCCTAGCTGAAAAAGTAGAAGATCACGGCATGTTTAGTTTTTGCCAGCAATTAGGCTTTGATCTCTTTCAAGGTTATTACTTCTGCAAGCCAGAGCTGGTGGAAGGCAATGTTGTACAAACTAACCGTCTAGCGACACTCGATTTATTGGCAAAACTGAGTGATCCAGATATTGAAGTCGACGAAATCGAGCATGCGCTAAAGAAAGATCCGATCCTGATGGTCAAGCTATTGAAGCTGATCAATAGCGCACGATATGCGCATAAGCAAAAAATCGACACTCTGAATCGAGCCATAGTGACATTGGGGTTGGAAAGCTTAAAGCGGTGGGTCACCTTAGTTGTTTTAACAGGTATGGATGATAAACCCAGTGCACTACTGAGTAATGCCCTGATTAGAGCGAAAATGATGGAAGCTCTCTCTGCAAGTATTCCTAATGCCAATGCGGGATTATTCTTTTTCGTTGGGTTGCTTTCGCAAATAGATGCTTTCTTCGATAGGCCGCTTAGGGAGGTACTTCAGTCTTTACCCATAGAGCAATGGATGACGGCTGCAATGCTTGAACATAAAGGAGAAGCGGGGGAGCTACTTTCTCTACTTAAGTGTGTTGAGGTTGGCCATTGGGAAGCCCTTGATAAAACCACATTGCCGTTATCTATCTCCGAAGTGAGTTACGCCTACATTGAGAGTATAGAGTGGTCGAATGCGATACTGTCTGAATTCTCTGCAGTGGATTAGGCACGCTGGAGAGGTAAAAAGTTAACCGCTGGTAAGCTTTCAAACCCCGGTTTGGCAAACAGGTAGCCTTGCATCAGAGTTACGCCGCCTATATCTCTGAGCCACATGTATTCGTCTATGGTCTCGACCCCCTCTGCTAATGGCGTAATATTGAGCTCCCTGAACATGCCAATGCAGTGGGATACAATAGACTGACGAGATCGGCTCATGTGAATATTCCGGATTAAACCCATGTCCAGTTTTACAATATTCGTATGGAAATCTGCGAGCAAGTTGAGGCCTGAATAGCCTGAACCAAAGTCGTCAATGGCCGTTTGGAAGCCAAGAGACTGGTAATATTTGACGATGCGCTCAACATGTGAGCTATCTTCGATCTTCTCGACTTCCGTGAACTCGAACATGATGTTTTTGGTTGGAAAGTCGAACTGTTTTGCCGCTTCTAAGGTAGTCCGGATACAGCGCTCTGGCTGGTAAATAGCATTAGGTAAAAAATTAATACTCAACATGGAGTTGATACCTAGCTTTGCCGCAAGCGAAATGGCTTTGATTCTGCACTGCTGGTCGAACACATACCGATTATCATCATTGACTTTGGCGATAACCGAATAAGCAGGTTCATCGTGTAGGCCACGCACAAGCGCCTCATAACCAAAGATGCTTTGGGCTTTACAATCGATAATAGGTTGAAAGGCCATTGTGAAATCAAACCCTAACTCTCGATTATCAGCGCATGAACCACAAAAAAACGCTCAACCCCAGACTGTGTGAATTAGCACCCTTAATGGCACTGGCTTAATACCGGGAATATCTGGAACTAAGCGGAATCAAGTGCACATGACACGGGGCTTTGCCACCGGTAAGATTAAAAGTAGCACAAATTTCGTTTAGCGCTTACTTTTCGACCCATTTAACTCAAATAGCGGCTTTTTTGTCACTGAGTGCTAAATAAGGTGCAAAGCCAGGATTGCCTTCCAATAGCGGCTTTCGCTGCAATCTTTATCAACAATTCGGTGCTATTTAATTTATGGGAAACCGGCTGAAGTTGGAACTGAGTTCACTTTTGCTCTAACTTTCGTCAAGCCTTGTACTGCAAGGGTTGTAGATGCTTTTAGGCAGGAACAGAAAAGGAACTGAAACTGACCATGAAATTGGGCTGCGAGGTCAGTGTTTTGAACGCTTAAGTCTGACCTGAAATTTTAGGCATTCCTTGCCTATACATCTTTCCCTATCCACACGACACGGCCAATCACTTCTAGGTCGTCAGCTTCGCCGGGTTCTACCTGTTGCTCTTTGTATTCTTTATTGTCGCTAAGCAATAGTATGCCTTTGTTCCAGAGCTTTTGGATTCGCTTAACGATTAAGTGGCCGTCTGTTCTGATAACGTAGATCTGGCCGTCATTAAGGTCTCGCTGAGTAGTATCGATCATTAGCGTGTTGTTATTGCTGATTGTCGGCTCCATGCTGTCACCCCTAGCAAAGACTAATACTAGATTCTCAGGCGATAAGCCGCGATATCGTAACCACCTGTGACGAAACGCCAGTTTACGCGTTTGCTTTTCTTCTGAAGGGAAAACTCCTTCACCAGCCGCTACTTCTATGTTGTAGCCAGGTATCAAGGCGAACTCGTCATTCATGTCTTCAGCAGAAGCGGTGGTGCTTCCTGGCATGACAGGGCCTTTGCCTGTTAATAACCAGATTGCAGAAACGCCAGATGCTTCAATGATGGCTGCTAGCCTCAGAGCTTTAGGCTCTGACTTTCCAGCCAAGTATGTTTCTAGTGTTCTACGAGGTATTCCCGCTTTTTTTGCTAGATTGTCCCCACTTCCTACCATTTCTGCGCACTTTCTTATTCTCTCAGACAAGCTTTTTAGCGCTTCGGAGTTATTTTCGTTAACTCCGAAATCCATTTCGGACTTATTTTCATTGTTCATATAAAAACAATCCCATTTTAAAACAATGATTTACGCCCTTATTGCTATATCGAAGGCAAGAAGTTAACTCCGAAACCGCAAAAGCTGCTTGATTATATGGCAGCATGTTACTAGTATGTATCACAAGTTGGTCGCACAACTAAGTCTTAAAAGTAATACATATAAGGGCAAAAAAATGAGCAAATCAGAGATTCACTCAGCACCTAAAGACTGGTCTCAAAACGAAGTGCTTTTCGCGGTTAGAAACCGTGGCAGCAGCCTAGCTCAACTGGCAGCCGCAAACGGGTATGAACATAACCCACGTGCTTTGTATGTGGTGTTTTATCGCAAGAACGCACCCACCGCCCAAAAAATCATCGCCGAGTTTTTGGGTTTGCCGCCTGCAGATATTTGGCCGTCTCGTTATCAGTCTTCTGCGCCTAAGTGTACAACATCACCCGCTCAGCGTCCGCATGTTCGTGTTGCTTAAAGCCATGAGCCTTCCTCTTGTTGGTATGTGTAATCAGGTTAGATCTGAAAAACGCCAAGGCATAGAGGCAGAGCCAAAATCTTTTTGTAACCACTCTGTTTAGGAGACAGGCAATGATGAAAGGTGTTTGGAAGCACAAGCGTGGAAACAGTGTTAGTGACTCAATGCACTTGTGCGCTCGCTACGCCGAGAAGAACCACAACTTATCGGTGCCACGTATTGCTGAGCTTATGGGCATGGATAGCTACAACACCCTATATAAGTGGATGGGAAGCGGCAATATGCCAGCTAGCAAAATCCGCTCGTTCGAAAACGCATGCCAATGCAACTATGTGACCCGCTACATCGCGCAGAGCGCCAGCTTATTAGTGTTGGATATGCCGACCGGTCGCAAAGCTACCCATCTAGAACTTAACGAGCTGAGCGTGCATGCCCACTCTGTTATCGGCCAGTTAATCAGCTTCTTTGGATCATCTGAATCAACCGAAGACGAAAGAGAGTTGAGTCAGGCAATCACGACTTTGATTGAAGACCTAGCCCACCAAAGAGGAAATGTTGAAAAGCACCATCAGCCAGAGCTGCTGGGAGGTGCAGAATGAAAGAATGGTATACAGCAAAAGAGCTGGCAAACACTCTGGGTGTTGTTCACTCAACCATCGTCAGAAAAGCCGAAAGAGAAAGCTGGGAATCCCAAAAACGCATAGGTCAAGGCGGCGGCTACGAATACCACATCAGCAACTTGCCGATTGAGGCCCGTAAGGAGCTAGAAGCCAAGCAAGTACAGGCACTGATTCCACAGGTGTCAGAAAGTAAGCACCTTAAGATCAAGCAGCGTCACGACGACTCATTGACGCAGACGCAACGCAAAGTCACAGACGCACGCGCCACCGTACTTAAAGCGATTGAAGCACTCAACCAGCAAGGCGTTACAAAAGAAGCGGCAATGACGACGCTTTTGACACAAGCCCAAACTGGAGCGTTAGTCGACACCAGCCCTGTGTTAGATAAAGCCTTACGCATGGCAAAAGATGCGCGAGGCCGTAAAGGTAGCGACTACCCCAGCGTGAGAACCCTAAAGCGCTGGCTATCGCCTAATAATAAGACACTCACACCGAAGAGAACCCCTTCTAATTTCTTTATCCCAGCATGGGTCTCGGCGTTTATGGACTGCTATCAGCAGCCAGAAAAGCCAACCGTAACCGGTGCATATCGCCAGTTTGAAAAGCAATGGAGCGGAGAGCTGCCCAGCATTCACGCTGTTAGGCGCTTTCTGGATAAAGTCGGCAACGTCAGCCTACAGCATGGCCGAATGGGCAATCGTGAGATTAAAAACCTCAAAGCTTTTGTTCGCCGTGACTTTAGCCAACTGCTACCAGGCGACGTTTACAGCGCCGACGGCCACACCTTCGATGCCGAGGTCGCCCATCCCTACCACGGACGCCCCTTTAGGCCGGAGATTACGACCTTTATTGATATCGCCACGCGCCGAGCAGTGGGTTACTCCATCGATCTAGCAGAAAGCGGCATCGCCGTACTCGACGCATTGATTGACGCCTGCACAAAGGCTCTACCCGCCATGCTGTACGTGGATAACGGCTCCGGCTACTGCAATGCACTGCTTAAAGACGAATCGCTTGGGGTATTAGCGCGACTAGGAACCGATGTTCGTCACTCCTTGCCTTATAACTCACAAGCACGCGGCGTGATCGAACGCGTACACCAAACCTTATGGGTCGACGGGGCTAAGCAGATCCCAGGCTACATAGGCCATGATATGGATCGCGAAGCCGCTCAGATGCAACACAAGCTCAGCCGCAAAGCCATAAAAGCAGGCGGTAAAACACACCTACTGAGCTGGGAAATGTTTATCGAATTCTGCGAAGACAGAATGGATGAATACAACAACCGCCCCCACACATCATTACCCAAAATCACAGACGAACTAGGTCGCCGTCGCCACCTGGCACCCAACGAACAATGGGAGCTGTTTGAAAAGAAAGGTTGGCAAGCCGACACCCTGAGTGCCGACGAAGCAGCGGATATATTCCGCCCCCGCGTAACGCGCAAAGTAAACCGCTGCGAGATCCGCCTAAACACCAACATCTATTTCAGCCATGCACTAGAAGAGTTCCACGGTGACCGCGTGCAAGTGGCCTTTGACTTTAAAGATGCACAGTTCATCTGGATCTACGAGCTGGAAAGTGGCCGCTTGATTTGCAAAGCCGAATGGAATGCGAACAAAGCCCATTACATGCCGATGAGCTACATCATGCAAGCCCGCGAAAAACGCGCCGACGCTCGACTCTAGCGCCTCGACGTGAAGCGCGATGAGATCGAAGCCGAACGAACAGGCGGTTATGCACTAACGCAAGATGAGCCGATTGTCATTCCCGGCTTAGGCAACGTAACCGACATTCGTAAGCGCATGAAAGAACGCGCAGATACAGAAGAAGCCGAAGTGGTTGAAGCACCGCTAATCGAAAGCGTACGGATGCCTGCAGATATGACGCCTTCAGAGCGAATGGAAACGTATCAGCGATATATGAATGGGGCACCCGTTCCGACCGAGCACGAGTTCTGGCTGACCTCTTACCCAAAAACAAAAGAATTCGCATCGCAGAATAAGCGATACGCAGAGTAAATGAAGATGGGGAAAGCGATGACCGCCATCAACGCCCCCCGATATGGCCTACAAAACCACGGAGATATTATGAACAGTATTGCAGACATCAACAACCTAAGCCTATGCGATGTGGCGCTTGAACGAGCCATTTCACGCACAGCGACCTTGCCCGGCATGGTTTGCCTCTATGGCCCTAGTGGCTGGGGCAAATCGGTTGCAGCCGTACACGTATCGATACGCCGACGAGCCTATTACGTGCAAGCAAAATCGGTGTGGACGAAGAAAGCGCTTTTGATGGCAATTGTTTCAGAAATGGGGATGCCGCCTCAGCGCACGATACCCGAACTACTGGATCAAGTGGCAGAAGAGTTAGCCCAATCAGGCCGCCCGCTCATCATTGATGAAATGGATCACGTTGTTGATAAAAACGGTGTTGAAGTTGTTCGAGACATCTATGAATCCTCTCAAGCCGCCATTCTACTGATAGGCGAGGAGCAGCTTCCAAACAAGCTGAAAAAGTTCGAACGATTCCACGGACGTATTCTCAGCTGGGTACCCGCGCAACCAGTAAGCCTAGACGACGCTCACAAACTACTCCCTATTTATGCCCCCTCTATCGAAGTAGCAGATGACCTGCTTGAGCATGTAGTGAAGCTCAGCGCCGGAAGTGTTCGTCGAGTAGCCGTAAATCTGGAAATGATTCAGGAAGAGTCAGCTGCCGCAGGCTGGCCAATGGTTGACCGGAAAACATGGGGTAAGCGACCTCTCTACACGGGCGACGCGCCAAAACGGAGGCTCGGATGAACATGGCTGTACAGGAACGTAACGTGCGAGGAAGAAAGCCCATTCAAATGGAGCTGGTGGGCGGTAAGCCCATTAGGCAGCGCGTGTGGGAGCAAATCCGAATCAATCAGGACAAGTTTCAGATAGGGGAGGTCGCTCACAGCGCCGAAGTTAAAAAAGATACAGCAAAACGGTATGTGCAGTGCCTAGAACGTGGCGGATATGTTGTAAAGCTAGGCGAAGGTGATTACCAGTTGATAAAAAACAACGGTATCGAAGCACCGCGTCTGAATGAAGACGGCCAGCCTGTAACGATGGGCCTAATGCAAGAAGCTATCTGGAAGTGCCTGCGAGCCTTGGGTGCTACCGATGCTTTTAAGCTACTAGGCCATGCAGAGGCGGGCGGTATAGAGGTCACAATTAATCACGTTCGCAAATACCTCCGAGCACTTAAAAAAGCAGGTTACTTAAAGGTTGTACATCGCGCCGTAGGGGCGAGGGGAGAGCCTGAAGTTATCACCCTTATTCCAAAAATGGATACAGGCCCACGACCGCCACAAATCCAGAGAGTTGGGGTGGTGTATGACCCTAACTTAAACCAAGTCATGCACGCAGATGACCCACAGGAGGCACTATGAAACGCCCCGTCGATATCAGCGCATGGGGCGAACAGCCGCCCCACTTTATCCAGCAATTGGCGACACTGGTCAATGACACAGGCAGCTGCAGTGCAGCCGCCAAACGACTCAACGTATCACGCACAACCGTGAGCTTATTGCTAAGCAATAAATACACCGCAGGCACCGTTGAAATCGCAGAAACCATCAGCCATGCGTTAGACAAAATTGACTGTCCCGTCTTAGGCGAGATTACCGGTGACGAGTGCCAAAAACACCGCAACGCCAAATTCACACCCAGCAACCCACAACGTGTGCAGCTGTTTAGAGCCTGTCAGGGATGCCCGAAAAACTGTGGAGAACAACCATGAACCCACAAAACCAACACATCACCCAAAAGCTCACAGAAGTACAGAGCGCGGTTACCCAGCTGATCAACCAAGGGATGACCGTCACCCACATCAGCATCGAAGGCGCGTTACCCCGTATCAACCTACTACACGGGCCGCGCCACAAAAGCCTACCGATTAGCTGGAAGGTAATACGCCCCCGCCGCACCGGAGGCCGCGAATGTGAAATGGCCGCCAACATGAACGGCTGCGAAATCCGCTGGACAGAGGAGAACTACTCATGAACGAGTACTACATCATCGACCTGACCGCCGACACCCGTAACGGCGTACTAACGCTCTTAGGCCGCAACCTAAAAAACCGCGTTAGCACCCTAGAACACGCCGCCCGTGTACCCGAAACGCTACTCAACACCGATTTGGAGCGCTTCGACAACGGCACCACCACACGCGCCATTCTAACCTCAGCACTGAGCACCCTGAGCGAAGCTGTCGTACCCCTGCGCAACGTCAACGCCGCCGATCTGCTCAACCGACACAACAACATACCCATGATTCGGAGACAAGCACTATGAATCAGCAACTCAACATCCCAGCGGGCTATTTAAAAGACAACCTAGGCCGCCTAGTGCCGCTTGAAAACGTCGAGCCCATCGACTTAGAGCGCCACGAGCTGGTATTAGAATTGGTCAAAAAAGCCAAAGAACTCCAGCAAGCGATGCTGCAATTCAAAGTCGACGCCTTTGGCGATGTGGCCGCCTTGGTTGAGCTATCCACCGAACGCTACGACGTCAAACTCGGCGGCAAAAAAGGCAATGTCAGCCTCACCAGCTACGATGGCAAATACAAAATACAACGCTCCATTGCGGAGCACATCACCTTTGACGAGCGCCTGTTAGCCGCCAAAGCGCTCATCGACCAATGCATCCACCGCTGGACAGAAAAC
>NPIE01002024.1_pt2 | contig 29535 bp, 24 predicted proteins | sample 8637661 | NCBI WGS metagenome assembly NPIE01 (sample SAMN07420842, study PRJNA396082) | bioreactor metagenome | isolation source: sample BA12 brine-fed electro-methanogenic bioreactor BA | place: Japan: Kochi | collected 2016-12-09 | reverse complement strand
CGAAGACCTCTACTACCGGCTCAAGGTGATCGAAATTCAAATCCCCCCTCTGCGGGAACGGTCGGAGGATGTCCCCTTGCTGGTACGCCATTACCTCGGCCGACTAAACCGAAAGCTGAATCGCAACGTTCAGGGGGTAACTCCTGAAGCCATGGCTGTTTTTCAGCACTATCCCTGGCCCGGCAACATCCGTGAACTGGTCCACCTGCTTGAGCAGGTCATGACCTTCCAAAACCCCGAGGCCCTCGACCTGCCCCATCTTCCTCCTCACTTCAGAACCGTCTCGGAGCCGACATTGCCCGCAGGCAGCTATGCCGACCTCAAGGAGGAGGTGCTTGAAGAGGCGGGGCTCGAATATTTTCAGAAACTGATGCGCCATTATCACGGCAATATTACCCGGGTGGCTGAGCACGCTGGCCTCAACCGGCGCCACCTTCACCGCCTTCTGCAGAAACTGGGCCTTGATCCCTCCCAATACCGAAGCGCCTGAGACATTTTTGTCCATACCCTGCCCTTTAAATTCTTACGCCCCCTTCGCCGGGGCCTGCCCGGGCAAGCCTTCGGCACCAACCCCCTCCCTCGAAATTTTCCGCACCTGACACTGATCGCATATCCCGTTGATCCCAATGATGGGACATGGATGTCCCGCACCTCTCGCCCCGAACGAGACAAACATGTCCCATTCATGCCCGAAACACCCGCCCCCCGTCCAAACAAAAATAACCTCGTTCTGTTTTTTAAATTTTAAAATAACTAAAAAAACAGGCAGTTGAAGTTTTCTTTAAATTATCTTTCGTCGATCATGAAATAAATGGAACACTGTTTGATATTGCTCAGGGCAGATTTTGTCCATCAACCTTAATTCTGTCAGGAGGAGAGTTCATGCGCAAAAAGGTAATTGCCCTGATGGCAATGGTTTTGTCGCTGGGTGCCCTTGCCCCTGGGGCCATGGCATTCAGCAAGGATTCGTTGACCTGGACGAAATGTTCCGGGTGTCATGAGCCCAAGGACGGCAAGATCCCCAGGGTTGAGGAGATTCGTACGACGCCTGAGGAGTGGACGGTGATTGTCGATCGCATGGCACGACTTCACGGAATGCCTCTGGGCAAGGGCGAGATGAATGCGTTGCTCAAAGAGCTGTGTTCGACCCAGGGCCTCACCGTCGCGGAAGCCCAACCAGTTGCCTACCTGGATCTGTACAACAATCCGCAAACGGTGGAGGCGCCCCGGGGGGCCGATCAGGAGAAGCTGTTTGTCACCTGCGTGCGCTGCCACAGCGCGGGAAAGATCTATTCCTACCGCATGACCGAATCGGCCTGGAAAAAGCTGCGCGATTTCCACCTCTACACCACTCCGACGGTCATTGGTCAGATGAGGGAGATGAAATGGATTCCGGAAGCCGATGCCGTACTCGCAAAACTTGCCAAAAGTCATCCTTACGGCGGAGCGCTGGAGGCACCGAAGGCGTCCCCCGTCGGGTCCTGGATGATCTTGGGGTATGAACCCGGCAAGGGGGATTATCGGGGGCATGCTTCCATCAAGGAAGGCTCCGGTGGGGATTATCAGGTCGTCGGCACCCTGATGTTTGCCGACGGCACCTCGGAGACCTTCCGGGGCGATGCCAGCCTCTACGGTGGAACCGCCCTGCGCACCCGCACCCAGCACAACGGGTCGAAGACTCTGGGCGCCTATAGCTTCGCCGACGGCATCCTGCGCGGTCGGCACCACTTCCCCGCCCCCCATTTCCGCACCTCCGCCAGCACCTGGTATCCGGCAAACGGCAAGTCGCGGATTCTCAAGGTGAGTCCCGGCTACCTGCTCAGTGGCGAGAAGACAACGCTGGTGATCGAGGGGATAAACCTGCCCCAGGTCGAGGCGGCCGATATCCAGGTAAAGGGTGGAACCGTGAAGGTCCTCTCCGCGAAACGCAATGACTCCAATGCCATCGAGGCTCAGGTCGTTTACCGCGGCAGCGGCCCTGAACAAACCAGACTCAGCGTCAAGGGCATCGATGCGGGAACTCTGAACCTGGCCCCTCAGATCGACTATATCTCCGTCACTCCCGAGCTGGGTCGGGCCAGGGTCGACGGTGGCCCGAACTTCCCCTCCGAAGGGGTTCAGTTTGAGGCCATCGCCTATGCAAAGGGTGCCGACGCCGACGATCCTGCGGACGATCTGGCGCTGGGTCCGGTTGCGGCCGAATTCACCTTGAGCGAACTGGTCACCCGTCCCGACGATGACGATCTGCGCTGGCTGGGAGGCATCGAACCCGACGGCACCTACTTGCCCACCGGCGACTACGCCCCGATTCCAGCCCGTGAATTCCAGGGCGAAGGGACGGGTCTGGTCAGGGTCGAGGCCAACTACACCAGGGGCGATCGTCACTACGCGGCTACTGCCAGGCTGGTGGTCACCGTCCCCGACTATATTCCCAGGATCAAATAATCATGAACTACCAGTGGGCCGCCCATCGACTTTTTGACGCAGGAGACGGCGCGATTCTCTTCGGCGTGGATCAGGCCAGTCTGTTTTTCATCGACGCCCCGACTCGCGAGGTGGTTCAGCGGCTCGGCGCCCGCCCCTCCCTGGATCTCAACGAGATATCCCAGCCCGACCTGGAAATTCTCAGCGGATTGCGCGATGCTCGATTTCTGATGCCGGAAGGCTGGACGGGAAGCCCCTCCCCCGAGCTTCCCGACCCGCAGGCAATCCCGCTGGGGACCATGGTACTGGAAGTGGCTCAGGATTGTAATCTGCGCTGCAGGTACTGCTACGCTGAAGGGGGAGCCTACGGAGGTGAACCCCGCCTGCTCAGCTCGAGCACCGCTCGCAAAGCCGTCCGCCTCCTGGTTCAGGAGGCGGGCGATCGCGAATCCGTCACCCTGGTTCTGTTTGGCGGGGAGCCGCTGCTTAATATGCCCGCGATAGAAGCCGCGGTCGAAGAGGTCATGACCAGGGGCAGGGAAGCGGAGAAAAAGGTCCAAATCTCTCTGACCACCAACGGCACGCTCCTTAATCCGGAGATCATCGACTTTCTGCAACGCAACCGGGTGAGCGTGTCCATCAGTCTCGACGGCCCCCCCGATCTGCACGACGCCAACCGCCCCGATGTGACCGGACAGGGAACCTACGCCAGGATCCTGCCCAACCTGGAGGAGCTGCTTCATGACAGCCAGGCACCGGTTGCAGCCCGAGTCACCCTGCCCCCTGATCAATGGGGACGAATCGAGGAGGTTTTCGATCATCTGATGGGGCTCGGGTTTCATGAAGCAGGGATTTCACCGGCCAGCCCGATAACCTGCGAACTGCTTCCCGACCCCGTCCAGGAAGAGACGCTGCTCACAGGACTTTCCTCAATGGTCCGCCGCTTTAAGCGGGAGGCCGGGAAAGGGAGGATTCTGCCGTTCAGCAACATCCTCGATCTTCTGGCGCGGCTGCACCTGGGTCAGACCAAATCCATCGCCTGTGGAGCCGGGTTCGGTTATCTGGCCGTCGATGCCGACGGGAACTTCTATCCCTGCCACCGGCTGGCCGGCGAGGAGATCTTTTGCGTCGGCGGCCTCGATACCGGAGCCGACGCGGATAAAATCCGCTCGAGCCTGGCAACTCTCACCGCAGGCAAAAAACAGATGTGCTCGGACTGCTGGGCCAGAACCCTCTGTACCGGTGGCTGTCACTACGAAAACCACCTCCGGGAGAACAAACTGGGGCTGCCCCCCGGCAGCAGCTGCCATTTCATCCGCAGCTGGCTACAGCTCGGGATCGAACTTTATGCTGAATTGCGCAGAATGCAGGCCGACCGCCTGCTGGAACGGTTAGAGAAACGGGCCGCCTGATAACTGCCTAGGAGGCTGTCCGACAATTAGTGACCGGCTGCAAACCCGGCTGTCTGGCCCAGATTTCGGCTCCTTTTCGGCCCATAGCTACGGCTATGAGCTCTCAAACGACCCCAAATCTGTTCTCAAACTGCTGGATTTTCGCTTCGGCCCCTATTCTCGGACAGCCTCCTAGCGAAATCCCACAAGGAAAGGAAAACTCATGAATAAGAAAAAACGGATCGAAGCCTTGAACCAGAAAGCCCGGGCCATCGAAGCGTTGGCCGAGGGGGAGGGAAAAACGGTGGAGGCTCTCGGCGAGGGTGATCCCTTGAACATGCCGGTCGGTTGCACCACCATCTTCGATACCGGGTGGGAAACCAATCCGCGCCCGACCTACCCGGTCAGCAACTGCCAATCCTCAGCCCGTGACTTTCACGGTTGCGCCGGGGATTGCTGGTGGCCGGCCCAGGTTCCGGACGGACTCACCAACAGTCCTGATTTCGACGTGGCCTGCCCCAATGTCGCCCGGGACTGGCGCACCCTGAAATAGGAAGGAGCGGCCGCCTGGCGGCTCAGACATGCGGGCGGCGGACGAAAGATACCTTCATTTATAAAACAGGAGTCATTCATGAACATCAAAACGTTTGCTTTTCTTGCGGCCTTGCTGCTTTGCACCACGGTGGTCTGCGACCGGGTCGAGGCCAAAGACCTGATATTCCATATGGGTTACGAGATGATCGAGGTTATCGACGCCGACACCGATGAAATATCCGCCATTCCAATCAAGGGCGCCTCCCGCGATTCGGTCTTTTCCGCCGACCGAAAGTTTCTCTATGTAACCGGCAGCCGAAGGGTGATCCACAAGATCGATCTCGAGAAAATGCAGGTGGTAAACAGCATCAAAGTCGAGGAGCAAGGGTGGGAACGCTTCATCTACGGGATCGCCCTCAACCAGGACGGCAAGACCGGATACGTCAACGTTTTCTCCCGCCGCACCGAAAAGGGCGAGGCGGTCATCGGCCATCCCGAGGTCCTCCAGATCGACCTAGATAACGGAAAAATCCTGCGCAGCCTGGAGGTTCCCTTCGGCGTGGTCAGTTTATGCCTGGTGGAACAGGACAGCAAAATGTACGCCCTCGGCCAGGACATCTACACCATCGACGTCGCCAAAAAGCAGATGAAGATCATCGATACCATCCCCATGTTCGACAAGGGGATCAATATCCTGGCTCTCTGGCACTACACCGCGGAGAACGACGGCGTATGGCTCTCTCCCTACTACTCTCCGGAGGGGATGGGCTTACTGAGCATCGACACCAGGAGCGGGAAAGTCACCGAGACGATGATCCAGGGCGAGCCGCCCTTCGCCTACAACGCCATCTATTCTCCCGACAAGACCAAGGCCTACTCCATCATGGATGATGTGGCCGTCATCGACCTGAAAACCAAAACCTACACCAAAATCGTGCCGATTCGTGAAGGAACCTGCTACGGCATTATCCCTACCAGCGACGGCAAAAAACTCTACGCCGGAGCAGGCGGATCGACCATTACCGTTTTTGATGCCGAAACCCTGCGCCCCGTCAAGGTACTGCAGATGCAGACCGATGGCATGGGGCTGCGCCGCCTGTCCCTATAACCAAGCGGCGCGGAGTCTGTGCTGGAGGTTCCCCAGGCTCCGCGCCCCATTCCTCGAAAGCCGCTATGGAATACGGTTTACGTCTCGGCAGCGCAAGTTCGCTTCCTGCCGACCCCCGTGAGTTTTGCGCAAAGGGGTGGCGGGACTTGCTGCCTTCCGGACCGCTACGGGCCCTCTATTTCGGTTCCGAGTTCTGCCAGGATCTGTTGCCCGACCCGAAACAGGCCGAGGCGTTCTGTGCTCTGGCCCATGAGGCCGACCTGGAAGCGGTCCTGCTGACGCCGATGGTCAGAGCGAACGGTCTGCAGCGGATAAGTGAGCTTCTGACGGAACTTAAAGGGCGGGGGTGGGCTCCGGCCATCTGCTTTAACGACTGGGGGGTGTTGCGGATGCTGCGCACGGATCACCCTGAAAACCAGATCCGGGCCGGTCGTCTGCTCAACCGCGCGCTTCGAGATCCCCGGCTGGCTGAATCGCCTCCAGAGCCAGGACCGCGGGAAACAGCCAGAGGGGGGCAGATACGTGCCTTGTTGCTGCGCTCCGGGGTCGCTGCCCTGGAAAGCGACCCCGACCTCGAGGGGAGCTATCTCGGCGCCAAGCCGGAAGGCCTGCAGAGGACGCTCCACCTGCCCTACGCCTTTGCCGTCTCCGGCCGAAACTGCCTGTTCAAGGCCGAAACCCAGAAAGAGCCGAAAAACTTCGCCAAATGGCTGGGCCGCGACTGCCCGGCGCCCTGCCGGGGACGCTGGCACCCGGAGGAACGTGCGGATCTCGGATTTCCCCTGTGGAGAGCGGGCAACACCCTTTTTTACGAGGTCCCACCGGCCCGGGGCAAGGCGCTTCTGGACCGGGCCGACCGGATCGTCATCCACGAAAGGCCGATGCCGTGAAACTGCTTGCTCCCGTGAGAGATTCGTCCGAGGTGGAAACTCTCCTGGCGGCCGGGGCCGAGGAGTTCTACTGCGGGATAACCCCGCCGGCCTGGCAGGAGCGTTACGGTCAAAATTGGATCAACCGCCGTTCGCCAGGCTCCGCCGGCGTAGCCGACCCTGTCGATTTCCAGCGGATTCTGTCCCGAGCCGCAGGACGTCCCGTTTACGTGACCCTCAACGCCCCGTTTTATCCGGCCGGAGCTCTGGAGATGCTCGCCGAGTTCAGCGTCGAGCTCCTTGCCGAGGGGGCTGCAGGGCTGATCGTCGCCGACCTGGATCTACTTATCACCCTGGTCGAGTGCGGGCTGGGCTCCCGACTTCATCTATCGAGTCTCGCCACCTGTACCAATCCCGGCGCCGCCGCCTTTTTCCGCGAGTTGGGCATCTCCCGGATCATTCTTCCCCGGCACCTGACCCTCGCGGAGATCGAGGAAACCCTCCTTCCCGGATTGGATTTCGAAGTTTTTTTGCTCAACGACGGCTGCGTCTTCGAGGAAGGGCTCTGCGCCACCACCCATGCCGCCGGGGCCTTTTGCCTGAACGATGGAGAGCAAGCCCAGGGCATTTCCGAGCCGACCCGGGAAGGATACGAGTTCTGGAAGTGGACCCTGAACCATTGCGGCTGCAGGACGAACCGCGGCTACCCGGTCGGCCCCTGCGGGCTGTGCGCCCTGCCGAGGTTGCTTCGGGCGGGAGTGAGCAGCCTCAAGGTGGTCGGACGCGAGGCCTCCCTGGTCCGCAAAGAAGCCTCGGTGCGGCTGGCGGCGGCGGCGCTTAGGTTGGCCCGCCAAGGGGCCGGCCCTGAAGAAATCCGGCAGACCGTGATCGACCTGCGGGGGGTGCCTTCCCTGTGCGAGGGGGCGGCGCTGTGCTACTACCCCGATGTCTGGGCCGGACAAGCCCCCGAGGAGGCCCCATGCTGAAGGCGGCGGGACTTTTTACCCACCACCTGCGGGGCAAGGGAGGGCTGCTTACCGCCGTCTTTTTCCTGGGGTTGGCCGGTTCTGCCGCCTCGTTGGCGACGCCCCTGATCGGCAAGGCCTTCATCGACGCCGTGGCCGAGCGGGGGGACTATTCCGTCGTTCCGCGTATTGCCGCGGCCCTGTTGGGATTGGCCGGGGCTGATCTTCTGCTGGGAACGGTGACCAGGGTTGTTCATGCCAAACTCTCGGCCGACGTGCTGGTGGAGATCAGGGAGCGGATTTTCGCTCACTGCCTGAACGCGCCCCTGGAAGATCTGGAACGGTTTCGTCACGGCGACCTGCTGAGTAGGTTCGGCGCCGACGTTCCCAAGATCCAGACCCTGCTGGTCGACGGGGCGCTTGGTTTTATTCAAAACCTCATCTTTCTGGCCGTGGCGGCTTCGATCCTGTTCAATCTTTCCAGGGAACTGGCTCTCTGGAGTTTCCTCGGGATTGGCGTGGCCCTGATGATTACCGCGGCGTTTCGCCGCCCGATCGAATCGGGAACCCGGGGCATCCGGGAGGTGATGGCCGGGCTTTCGCACTTTCTTTCCGAGCGGCTGGGAGCCTTGCGCGCCGTGCGTCTGCACGGCACTCAAAACGAAGAACGCCGGCGCTTCGGCCGGCGCAATGCCGACCTGGTTCGCAAACTGCTGAGATTCCAGGCCCTGGATGCCGCCGCTACCGGACTGCCGGGCATCATGCTGACGGCGAGCCTTGCCTGGATTTACCTTCTGGGGGCAGGGCTGCTGGAAAGCGGCGCGATCAGCCTCGGAACCTTCGTCGCCTTCATCCTCTACCAGGGCCGGCTCTACGGCCCCGCTCGCGGGTTGCTGGGGCTGGTGCGCAACCTTCAGGAAGTGCGAGTGAGTCTGGAGCGGGTGGCCGAGGTGCTTACCGGCGAAGGAGAAGGCGAAGCCTGCGCGAACGGGGATCGTGCCGACCTTTGCCCGGAAGGGCTCCGCTTCGAGGGGATTTCCTTTGCCTATCCGGGCTCGCCTCCGGTGCTGCGGGGAGTGGACCTCCAGGTCGCCCCGGGCCAGCGGGTGGCCCTCTTCGGGGCTTCGGGGGCCGGCAAGTCGACGCTGGTGCAGATTCTTTTCGGCCTGCGACAACCGCACCGGGGACGAGTGGATTACCGGGGCAAGATCGGCTATGCCGGAAGCGAACCCTTTCTGCTCCATGCTTCGGTCGAGGAAAACCTCGGCTACGGTAATCCTCTGGCCAGTCTTGAAGAAATAACCGAGGCCGCACGGCTTGCCGGGGCGCATGGTTTTATCGAGGACCTGCCGCAGGGATACCAGACGGTCATCGGCGGCAGGGGACTGGCCCTCTCCGACGGGCAGCGGCAAAGACTGGGAATTGCCCGCTTGATCCTGAACCGACCGGACATCCTGGTTCTGGACGAGGCCTTTTCGGCTCTCGATCCCGAGACCGAAGCGCTGGTTCGGCAAAACCTCTGGGCGGTTTTTAATGACCGGATCATTCTGTCAATCACCCATCGTCTCGATGGCTTGAACGCGTTTGATCGCCTCTGCCTGCTGCAGGACGGTGAGCTTCGCGCTGTCGAAGAACGGGAGCTCAGGGCTGCGTTGGGGCCGTTGGCGGTCCTGCAACCCAACCGCGAGGCAATGCGATGGGACCAGCCCGTTGCCGGAGATGCTCACGGCGGTTCGAAGCGGCACCCGGAAAGGGCCTGCGCATGACCCGGCATCCCGGCCCGGCATCGGTGGAGTCTTTTCGCATCGGCGTCATCGACACGGGTGTGAACCCCTGGCATTCCCATGTTCGGGGGCGGGTTCGCGGCCTCCGAATCTTTTCCGATGCCGCCGGCAAGATCAAGGAAGATGACGATTTTCGCGACCTCGTGGGCCATGGCACGGCGGTCGCGGGCATCCTGCGGCAGGGGTTGCCCGAAGCGGAAATCTTTGTCGTTCGGGTCTTTGACGAAGCCCTGGGTTCCTACCCTTCCCTGGTGGCCCGGGCGCTGCTGCGGGCGGCCGCCGAAGGGTGCAGGATCATCAACCTCAGCTTGGGTATGGTTCCCGGCCCAGGGGCCCGGCTTCTCGAGGAGGCCTGTCAGCTGGTTCAGGAGGCCGGCTGCGTCCTGGTGGCGGCCGGCCATCCCGAAAGACCGGGGCTGCTGCCAGCGTCACTCCCCGGGGTGGCCGGCGTGGTCGCCGATGACCGCCTGCGGCCGGGGGAAATCGGGCTGGATCCACAGCAGGGCTATGGTTACGCAGCCACAGGGTGCCCGCGGGACCTCGATGGACTGCCGCCCGCAGCCAACCTCTGGGGGAATTCCTTTGCCTGTGCCCGGGTCAGCCTCGATTTCGCGCTCAAAATGGGCACCGGCCCGGCGGCAAGTTGAATGAATACTTCAAAGCGGTCAACCGTGGGATAAATTGTCTCAATTAAACAAGGAGGAAAAAGATGCGTGCAGTAAAACGTTTGGTCTTTTTTTGGGGATTGTTGCTTGCGGTATTGGTTCCGTGTCAACTCGTCCACGCCGATGTGTCCATTACGGAAATAGGCAACGTCCTCGATAAGTTTTCCCTGGGAATGGACATCCATACTTTTTACCGGTACGACAGCAATCCCTATTTCGGGGCGCCAGTTTCGGATTCGATCGCAAAGACCGAGACGGCGTTTGGCGAAATTTTTTCGGTTTTCAGAATGACGGCTGAGAAAGATTTCGGCTGGGCCAAGATGGAAGGACAATTCGCCCCCCTGTACACCCAAACGATTGACCAGGATGTTTACGGTATAGCAAAGGACCAGGCAGACCTTACGGTTGACCAGGCCTGGATCAAGTTTACCGGCATCAACGACGGCCCTTTCGATTTGACCGTCGGGCGCCAGGATGTCCGGATCGAAAACTGGCTGGTCGTGGCGGATGGCGAAGGTCAGGATCAGGCCATCTGGCTCAACTTCCATGACAGCTTCCCCTTTGCCGTCCGGCTGGATGGCGACTTTGGAAACCTGAAAAGCTCCCTGTTCTGGGCCCGTTCGGACAACTATTTTCAAAAACTTGATGAAACCGCTCTTTTCGGACCCGTGGAAGACGTCGAAGTGGTCGGGCTGAATGTGCATTACGATATCGCTGAAGACAATTATGTTTTCGCCGGCATCCACCATAAGATCGATGACGGAAACCGCAGAACGGATGATAATATATTTCTGGGCCCTGGACTCCTGGCGGAAAACAACACCACGGCCTGGGACCTGGGAGCTCATCTATCGGTCGCGGGTTTCCTGGTTGAAGCCGAAGGCGTCTACCAGACCGGCGAAGCAGGGAAACTCGCCGGCGTGGACCGGGACCGCAAAGCGTTCGGAGGCTTCGGCAGTGTGACCTACAACCTACCTGTCGCCTACGCGCCATATATTCGCGGTTCCTATTTTTACTTCTCAGGCGAGGATGACCCGGCGGACGACGAGGCGGCCGATTATGATCCCATGTTCAGCGGATACGCGGCCTGGAACCGGTTCGTCATTGGTGAGATTACCGGGGAGCTGCATTTGCCCAACTCCAACAAAAAGGTCACCCTGGCCGAGGTTGGCTTCAGTCCCGCCGAGGCGATGTTTGTTTCGCTCATGTACCTCAACCATCAACTCGATGAGGATTACTTCCTGTTTATCCCGACGACTTCGGATGACTGGGCGGATGAGGTGAATTTGCTGGTCGATTACGTGGTGAATGACCATCTGTTTGCCCACCTGGGCCTGGGAGCGGCCAGCCCGGGAGATGCTGCCAAGGAGATTTTCGGTGATGACGAGAACGACTATTTTGCCCAGGTTTGGCTGAAGTATTCTTTCTAACCGCTTGAAAAGGAGATGCACCCCATGAAAAAGTTTGCAGCAGTCCTCATGATCCTTCTTTTCGCCTTTTCTTTTTCGGCATGTTCCAAGACCTATAGTAAGGGGGGCTCAAAACTGAAAGTAAAATGTCCGGCCTGCGGCTATGAATTTGAGACGAAGCCGGTAGGTCCTTGATCTTGAGGTTTGCAAACCCGGCGGGTCGCGTCCCGCCAGACGCCTTCATTTTTGCAAGCCACCAAAAACGAAGCAAAAAGTGGCTTCCCCTGCGGGGGGCATTTCTTTCGCCTGGTTTCGGAGTTCTGTTCTTTGATGGTGTTGCCCATAAAGCAAGGTGGTGCTGCGTGCCAACAAAAACCGAACTGCCCCATGCTCACTGGTTCGCAATGGATTAGACGGTGAAGTCGGTGGGGCTTCATGTAGCGGGGTGCGGAAGACTACCGGCCCTTAGGCCCTAAGGTCGTTTGACGCCGTTTGTCTCTTCTGCTGTCGGAACATTACGAAGATGCGCGGGCACAATCTAACCCATTGTGAGCTTGCGAGCATGGGGCCTTTCGCTTTCAGGTTGGCCGCAGCTCGGCGGGATTTCGCCAGCAGCGACGATCGTAGGGGATACCGAACCTACCGTTACAGAAATAAAAAAGCCGCTTTTTGATTACTTTTTTGTCGGCTCTTACAAAAAGTAAGGCGCCTGTCGGGGCGCGTCCCGACGGTTTTGTTTTGGCTCTATAGGAACAATAAATAGTCTGAATAGTTACTTTTTTCACCAGCTTTGAGCAAGGAAGGATCGAATCCATGTCCGGAAAAGTCTTTCGTATCAACATGACGAATCTGTCGGTGAACATCGAAGAGTTTCCCCAAAAATGGGAAGGGCTTGGCGGACGGGGTCTGACCTCGACCATCGTCGCCCAGGAAGTGCCGCCGACCTGCCATCCGCTTGGCGCAAACAACAAACTGGTCTTTGCTCCGGGGCTGCTGACCGGAACGCCCGCCGCCAACTCGGGCCGCATGTCGGCCGGCGCCAAAAGCCCTCTGACCGGGACCGTCAAGGAGAGCAACGCGGGCGGAACCGCAGGGCAAATGCTGGCCCGGATGGGGATCCGGGCGCTTATCATCGAGGGACAACCGACCACGGATGCATTCTACGGCCTGCATGTCAGCAAGGACGGCGTCACTATCCGGGAGGAGACGGGATTGGTCGGCAGGGGGAATTTTGCCGTCATCGAGACGCTCATGGAGCGGGTGGGGAAAAAGGTCGGCGTTCTCAGCATCGGTATCGCGGGCGAATTGAAAATGGCTTCGGCCAACATTTCCGTTCGCGACCCGGAAGGAAAAATCCGCAGTCATGGCCGGGGCGGGCTCGGCGCAGTCATGGGATCGAAAAACATCAAATGCATAACCATCGATGACGGCGGCGCACCGGGGTTGACCATTGCCGACCCGGAAACGTTCAAGGCGGCCTCCCGCTCTTTTTCCAAGTCCCTGCTGGCCCATCCGGTGAGCGGAGAAGGGTTGCCGACCTTCGGTACCAACGTGCTTGTCAATGTCATCAATGAGGCCGGAGGGCTGCCGACCAGAAACTTCCGCTACGGCCAATCCGAGGGCCATGACAATTTTTCCGGGGAAACCATGCGGGAGGTGATTCTGGCAAGGGGCGGCAAGCCCCGCCACGGATGCCACCCCGGCTGCATCATCCAGTGCTCCCAGGTCTATCCCGACAAAGAGGGGACGTATCTGACATCCGGCTTCGAATACGAAACGATCTGGGGGTTCGGAGCACACAGCGGAGTGGAGAACCTGGATTATATCGCCATGGCCGACAACCTGATGGACGATATCGGCGTCGATTCGATCGAAACCGCGGTCGCCGTCGGGGTGGCGATGGACGCCGGCGTCATCCCCTTTGGGGACGGCGCGGCTGCGGTAAAGCTGATCAAGGAAATCGGCGAAGGGACCCCCTTGGGGCGGATTCTGGGTAACGGTGCGGCCTCGGTTGGCAGGGCCTATGGCATGACCCGGATTCCAGTGGTCAAGGGACAGGCGATTCCAGCCTACGACCCGCGAGCAATCAAAGGTATCGGCATCACCTACTGCACAACCCCCATGGGGGCTGACCATACCGCCGGATACGCCGTTGCGTCCAATATCATGGGAATCGGCGGGCAGGTCCCTCCGCTCGGCAAGGAAGGTCAGGTCGAGCTCTCCCGAACGTTGCAGATGGTAACCGCTGCGGTGGACAGCACCGGCCTGTGTGTCTTCGTGGCCATGGCCCTCGCCGACGACCCCGAAGCGATGCCGGCGGTCGTGCAGATGATCAACGCTCGATACGGTGTTTCCCTGACGGCCGAAGATCTGGTCTTGCTCGGAAGAAAAATCCTGCTCACCGAGCGTGAGTTCAACCTGGCTGCAGGGTTTACCAACCAGAACGACCGCCTGCCGGAATTTTTCCGCGAGCCGCTTCCTCCCCACGACGCCGTGTGGGATTTCACCGGCGAGGAAATTGACGAATTCTGGAATTTCTAAGGGCAGGTCCGACAAAAACACGCCGCGGGGGGTGGATTCCCCGCGCCGTGTTTTTTGAGTGGACTCATCTTTAGCTAGTTGACGGTCTTGACCAGAACCAGCCGTTGGGATGGCTCAAACCCCCGCACCTGCAGGAAGCGCTGGAGTTCGAAATTCTCCCACCTGACCTGGGTCCGCAAAGATTCGACCCGAAGGGTTGCAAGGTTGACCAGCAACTGGGCCAGAAGCGCATTGCCGATGCCGGTGCCCTTATAGGCGGGGTGGACTCCGATGGTGTCGATGACCGCCGCCTGATCGGCCTTGCCGAATTCGCCATAATCGACCCGCGCCATGATGAATCCGGCAACGGTGCCGTAATCCTCGGCCACCAGGGAAACCCGGATCCCCGATTCGACCAGCATTTCCTTGAACTTGACGGCATAATATCGGGAGCGATCCCGACCGGTGAGTTTGCCGTCGATGCGAACGACGGCTCCCAGGTCCTCTTCCTTGAGGGAGCGGACCAGAAACCGGTCGCGGGCCAGGGTCTCATAATTGTCGCTGCCGTCGCCGCTGTGCACCCGCCAGACGCCATCCATTTTTACCGGGTTCACTGCGGCGACCTTCTCCTTCAGCGGCGAGGTGTCACGCTCGATGATCTGGCTGGGCGCCAGCTTGAAGCCGGTGGAGGAAAAGAAAGTGGTCATGACATGATCCATCCAGTCGGCCTGGGTTCTCAGCATGCCGATAGACTTCTTTTTCATGCGCTGTTCGATTCCCGCGATCACCGCCTTGCCGATACCCTTCCCCTGGACATCGGGATCTACGCCAATGGCGTCCAGCACGGCAACCGCATCTTCGGCACCGTACTCGCCCTGCTGGAGCCGGGCGAAGCCGTACCCCACCAGCTTTTTGCCATCCATCGCGGCACAGGTGATGAAACTCTCCGGGGTAGCCGTCGCCACGGCAAGCCGCTTCTCGAAAAAAGCCTTGCGCGGCCGCCCGGCTATTCGGCTTTCAATGTCGGCTACCCGGTCCAGATCCTGGGGGTGAAGTGATCGAAACGTAAGGGAGGACATCTCCATTTCTCCTTTCCTGCCGATCTCGGAAGATCGAGGGACGATTAGGTCCAAGCAAGTTTAAGCGTAGCCCCTCAGGAAGCGATGGGCAACTGTCCCTGGGCCTTCAGTTTGTCATAGCGGAAGGCTCCCCACAGGGCCGCCCCGATGGCGCCGGCGAACAGCGAATCGGGGTGGGTGGCAATGGTGGCCGCCATTTTGTGCTTGGCCAGACTGTCCTGCATGGCTTTGACCAGGCCGGTGTCGAGCGCCAGCCCGCCGGTCATCATGACCACCCCGGTGGAGTCGATGGCCTTGAGCAGCTTGGCCAGGCGGTCGGCCATCGATTCGTGGATGCCGCGCAGGATGTCGCTGGGCGGGATCGAGCGCGAGACCATGTTGATGACGTCGGTCTCGGCCAGAACCGCGCAGATGCTGCTGACCGGCTCGGGGTTGGTCGATTGCTGAGAGAGCTCGCCGATCTCGTCCTGGGCGATGCCCAGGTAGCGGGCGATGTTCTCGAGGAACTGGCCGGAGCCCGAGGCGCACTGGCTGGTCATGCGGTAGTTGAGCACCTTGCCCTTGTCGTCCATGTTGATGGCGCGGCCGTTCAGGGCACCGATGTCGAGCACGGCCCGGGCCTCGGGGTTGAGGTAGAGCGCGCCGCGGGCGTGGGTGGTCATGGAATAGAAGTGCCCGGTGGCGCTCTTGACGTTCTCGCCTTCGCCGGTGGTGGCGATGTAGTGGATGTCGTCGCGCTTGAGACCGGCCTGGCTGGTGACCTCGTCGATCGATTCCTCGACGAGCTGATAGGCGTCGCGCTGGCGGATGCGGGCATCGTAGCGGGCCAGCCACTCGTTGTCCTGCCCTTCGGCGCGAAACAGAGCCGTCTTGATGACGCCGCTGCCGACGTCGATTCCGATGGATAGGGTCATGAGCTTTCTCCTTTTAGCCTGCAAGGCGCTAGTCAAAGCCTGGGAATAAATACGTTTTCACCGCAGAGGACGCAGAGTAAATCGAATAACCAAAATCTTTTTTGAATGCCTTTGAACCTCGTGCCTTTCTCTGCGTCCTCTGCGCCCTCTGCGGTAAATCGCCTTTTAGATTTCCGGCCCGGCGCGCTCAGGCGTTGACCGCCCGGTGGGCGAAGGCCGCGCCGCCGAGGGCGCCGGTGTAGATCGACTCGGCGCTGATGTTGATGGTGAGTTCGCCGTAGTTCTCCCGGATCAGCTGGCGCAGTTCATTGACCGCCGATTCGTTTTTGGCCACCCCGCCGGTGAAGGTGAACTGGTCGGTGACCCCGCCGCTGCGCGAGAGGATCGACATGGCGCGCAGCATGATCGCGCGGTGCAGCCCGGCCAGGATGTCGGCACGGCTCTCGCCCAGCGCGAGCCGGTCGCGCAGCTCGGCGCCGGCGAACACGGTGCAGGTGGAGTTGATGCGGGTGGCCTTGGTGGCCTTCATGGCGATGGGGCCGAGCTCGTGCAGGCCGATCTTCATCTCGTCGGCGATGTACCCGAGGTAGCGCCCGCAGCCGGCGGCGCAGCGGTCGTTCATCTGGAAATTGACGACGATGCCGTTTTCGTCGACCTGGATGCCTTTGGTGTCCTGGCCGCCGATGTCGAGCACGGTCCGGGTGCCGGGGAACATCATGTGGGCGCCCAGCCCGTGACAGAGGATCTCGGAGCGGATGTGCTCTTTGGGAAAGGGCAGCCGCACCCGGCCGTAGCCGGTGCCGACGACGTAGGTTTCCTCGAGCTCGAGATCGATGACTTTTTTGAGCGCCGCCTGGGCGTCGGCTTCACTGACCTCGACCCCCTCGAGCTCCTTGAGCGCGCGCGAGAGCCCGTTCAAGAGCTGGCGGGCGACGATCTCGTCGGAGTGCACCAGGCTCTCGACGTCGATGATCGACTTGTCGTAGATGTTGAGCAGGGCCTCGAAGCTGATGCCGGCTTGCTTGCTGACGGTTTCGGCCACGTCCATGAAGCGCGAGCCGGCGATGTCGCGAAAGAAGTCGGATTTGCGCTCGGCGTCGGGGGCGTAGATCGCGGGCGCTTCGGCTTCGATCTGCCGGAACACGGCGCCGAGGGCATCTTTGAGGGCGCTCTTCATGTCTTTGAAGCGCGGATGGTCGAGATAGCTCTCGCAGGTCTGCTCGAGCTGGTGCAGCTCGCTGAGAAACTGCTCGAGGCGAAAGTTGCGCTCGAGATCCTCGAGCAGGATCTCGGCCCCGCCGACGGAGCCGAGCGCGTTCTTGAACAGGGTGAAGCGCGCGCCGATCTTGGCTTCCTGCTTGCACACCGCGGCGGCCACGTCGTAGTTGGAGCGCGAGTTGGTGATGCCGCGGCCGAGAACGTTCTGGTGCTCGTCCATCAGCACCGCCTTGGTGGTGGTGGATCCTAAATCGATTCCGATGAATGTTCGCATGAGTGGGACCTCCTTTACGCGGCGGTGGCGGAGCCGCCGGCCCGGCGCTTCTGATCAATCATCTGGAAGTAGCTCTCCAGACGGTTCTTGACGTTGGCCGCGGAGAAATAACGCGGGTCGACCAGGTCGGTTTCGATGAAGGCGCTCGGCTTGCCGGTGATCTTCTCGACTTCGCGCATCAGCACCAGTTGGCCGGCGCTGAAGCTGTTGCAGCTCTTGATCGAGTTGATGAGCAGCCCGTCGGCCTCGTATTCGGTGACGTTGCGCGCCAGCATGTCGACCCGAGTGGGCAGATTGCGGTTGGTGTAGACCCCCAGACAGTAGTCGGCCAGCGTCTCGAGGGGATGATCCGGGTCGTGGCGGAAGTCGTCGTAGTCGTAGACGCCGCCGACCTTGGTGTAGCTGCTGGCCACGACCACCGCGCCGGCTTCGTAGAACATCTGCCAGAAGTCGCGGAAGCTGGTCCAGTTGGGCGGCCCTTCGACGACCAGGCGGTAGTTCTCTTTTCCCATGTCGCCTTCGGGGGTCTGGGCGCACAGCCCCTTATCGATGCGCTGCTGGATCTCCTCGCGCAGCAGCTTGTAGTAGTCGATGCATTCGTCGGTGCCGCGAAAGGCGGTGAAGATCGGCCCCATGTAGTAGACCCCGCCGAAGTAGCAGTCGATGGGCGAGGGCTTGTGCTTGGACTGGTTGAGCATCCACACCAGATCGTCCTCGGCGACGGCCGATTTGCGCAGGTACTGGCGCAGCCGGTCGATGTCGAATTTGATCCCGGAGACCTTCTCCAGGGTCGGGATGACGTCTTCCTTGAGTTGCTTGACGATGTAGTCGCGCATGTTCCCGGTCGGTTTGCCGTCGGCGGCATAGGGCACGTGCAGCATGACCGTGGGGCACTTGTACTGTTCGCGCAGCAGCTCGAACCATTTCAAAAAGGTGAAGCAGCCGGTGTAGGAGAGCAGCAGCACATCCGGAACGGGAAACGGCTTACCGTTGGGAGCGATGTTGCCCTTGCCCATCATGCCGATGTCGGCCTTGACGTAGGTGCACACGTCCTCGGAGTGGCCGCTGCGTTCGGCCTCCATGATCATTTCGCCGGATTTCTTGCGCATGGCGTTCTGGATCGCGTTGATCTCCGGCAGGTTGTTGGCCATGTCGAAGCACATGAGCAGCTCGTTGAGATTGCCCGGCACGAAGGTGGAGGACACCTTGTGCTGCCCGTCGGTGATCCGGTCGTAGTTGCGGGCGATCATCTCTTTTTGCAGAAGCTGCGAATTGGATTTGATGACTTTTTGACTACTCATACGGCACTCCATAATTTGATGGAATCGGCGAAGGTTCCCGCCTGTTCGCGGATCGGCTGCATCTGCCCCGAGTTCTCGGCGTACTGCATGGTGATGTAGGGGATCTTGTGGGCTTTGAGCCGGGTAACCAGCATCGGCTGGTCGAGCAGGGCCGGGTCGCAAAAACTGGGAGCGGCGAAGATGACGCCGTCGGCGGCGCGCTTGCGGATGTTGCCGAGCAGGTAGCTCCCCTTCTTCTCGATGTCGGTCTCGAACTTGGCGGCGGTCTCGGCGCTGTAGTGCAGAAACGCAAGGGCCAGGTTCTCGATGGGATCGCCGCCGGTGGGCACCTCGTCCAAAAGCCAGCGGGTGACGAGCATGAAGTCGTCATCGACGATGTAGCAGCCGGCCATCTCCAGCGACTTGATCAGGTTGAGCGGCGGCTGCTCGCAGAACGCGCCGGTCACCACGATGCGGCAGTTGTCGCGCATCGGCCGATTCTCGGCCTCGGCGGCGGCCAGATATTCCTGCATCAGCTGGGTGTGCTCTTCGACCGGAAGCACCATGCCGGCCCGCAGCAGCAGATAGACCTCGGCCGATGGGGCCTTCCACGGCGTTGCGGCGCGGTAATCATACAGATTGTTGACCCACCGCCGGTTCTCGTTGTAAACCTCGACCGAATGCCGCAGGGCCTCGTCGGTGATTTCGCGGCCGCCGAGCTTCTCCAGACCTTCCTTGAATTCGCGCAGCTCGTTGGCGTAGAAGACTCCGCCGACTTCGTCCTCGAAGTTCTGCGGCGCATCGAAGTAACGCACGTACTTGTCGGTGAACATCATCTGCCAGATGCCGCTGAGGTTGCGGATGACGTCGCAGATCGAGGGGAACATCATGCCGTCGACGAAGGCGAGCTTGCCGGTGATCGCCAGCTCGATGGTCGAGCGCGGAATCCGGCAGATGTAGCTCTGGTAGTAGGCGTCGCCGTGGATCACTTCCATGTCGGCACCGCCGCCCAGGATGCCCAGCGGCAGCATGCCGGCGGCGTGAATGATCTCGCGCGGCACGTAGACCGGCATGTAGCCGATCACCTTGCGCCCCGGCTCGGCATCCTTCCACTTGCGGGCCTCGGTGAAGTTTAGATCCTCGAAGATCTCCTGACAGAAATCGACGATCTGCTTAACGGATTTAGTGCTCATCATGACTCTCCATCTTGGGGTGGCAACCAATCTCCCATATTTACCAATTACTACACTATACCAACACGGTAAAAATCCTGTCCCCCCTCTATTTTGGTATAAAGGTACCTTTTTACCGTTTTATTGTCAAGAAAAAATCCTCCCTTGGGATTTCAGTCTTTCCAAGGGAGGATTCGGAATCAGCTCCGGCGCCCCGGCATCAGGCTCTCGATCAGTTCCTCGGTCCAGGGCGCGCCCTTGGCCAGGCCCTGGCGCAGCTTGACGAAGTCGATCTCGCGCCCGCTCTCTTTATTCCCCTCGTTGAAGGCGCGGAAGCCGGTGCGCGCTTCGTTCATCATGTTGAGCGCCAGCCACGCCCGGGAATTTTCCTTGTTGCGGTTCCAGGCCTCCAGCTTGGGCTTGCGAAGCTCCTCCAGGCTCTTGGTCATGCACTCGGGGAAGGTCTCGAGCAGCTTGGCGCACAGCGCCTCGACCTTCTCATCGAGCAGGCTCAGGTCGACCTCACCGTCTTTGATCTGCGCCTGGCCGGCTTTGAATGCGCTGCCGGTTTTGAACTCGCCGTGGATGATCCGCCCGTACTCGTCGAGCATCCGGTCGGTGATCACCGTGGGGTTGGCGACGAACCGGCCGCCGACCTTGAGCGCCGGCACCACGTCGGCGACGATCCCCAGCCGCGCGGCCTTGTGGGCCGAGAACGGCTCGCACAGCGTGCCCGAGACCATCGCCTGCTCGCAGCCGATCATCACCGGCAGAAAGTCGGTGGCCCCGCCGATGGCGGCCGAGCCGTGCTTGGGGCCGGCCTGGCCGAAGTTGGCCAGATCCTGGGCGATGGTGAAGTCGCAGGCCATCCCGATCTCCTGCCCGCCGCCGATGCGCATGCCGTTGACCCGGCACACCACCGGCTTGTCGCAGCCCAGGATGGCCGAGACCATGTCGTTGAACAGACGCATGTACTGCCGGTACTCCTGAGGGTTGCCGGCGTAGTACTCGGCGTACTCTTTGGTGTTGCCCCCGGTGCAGAAGGCTTTTTCGCCCACCGCGGTGAACACCACGGCGTTGACCTCCCGGTCGACCGAGGCGCGCCGAAACGCCAGGATGGTGGCCTTGACCATGTCGGTGGTGTAGCTGTTGTACTGACGGGGGTTGTTGAAGATGATCCAGGCGTTGTAGAGCCCTTCCGCCGCGCTGCCGTCGCGGCGCCTGGCCGGGCGCTTCTCGTAGCGAACCATCCCCTCGCACAGGCTCTCCACCTCGCGGTCGATCAGGTTGTGGTCGATCAGGTGACTCGGGGCGCTGCGGGCAATAATCTCTTCGGCTGTGGCCATCGCGGGTTTCCTCCTCTTCGCGCTGTCAGGTGTCCATTCGGCGTCGGCATCGCTGCCCTAATTTGCAGAGACCGGCGGGTCTCGTCTTCACTATTTGTGTAAACAGGTACCACAATACCACTTTACCGTCAAGAAAATATTTCCCGATTTTTGCGTGACTGAACGCATTGCGGCCATCGCCTTCCGCAAATTTTCCAACATTTTTCCGCACAAAATGGTAAACTGCTACCGATTTATTGAACCATCGACATTTTCAAGCCCGTGGCCATCGGTTACTCATTGGATCCCACGGGTCGGCACTCGGGAGACAAAACGATGGAATCATATACGGGATTCGAACAGGGGCCGATCAGACCGCCCAGCGAAGCAAACAGTCTGCTGCTACGGGTAACTCGAAATTGTCCATGGAACCGGTGTACTTTTTGTTCGGTGTATAAGCGGGATAAATTTTCTCTCCGGAAGGTTGAAGATGTCATTCGCGATATTGACGCTGTTCACCACTTCGCGACCGAATTTCAGGGCAGAGATGACACTTCGGCCCCAGAGGAGGATCGACTTTCAGGAAACCTGACTCCCGCCGACCGGCAGGCTCTGTATGCGGCCCAGACCTGGCTTGCGGAAGGCATGAAATCGGTATTTCTCCAAGACGCCGACAGCCTGGTCATCAAACCGGAAAAGCTCGTAAAAATACTGAAGCATATAAAAATGCGCTTTCCCACGGTGGAGCGCATCACATCCTATGCCCGATCCGACACCATCGCCCGCATCAGCGATGAAAACCTCAAGGAAATGGCGGCCGCCGGCCTGAACCGAATCCATATCGGCCTTGAAACCGCCTCCGACAAAATCCTGAAGATGATCAACAAGGGGGTCAGCAAAGATATTCACATCAACGCCGGGATCAAAACCAGGAACGCCGGCATCGAACTTTCGGAATATGTCTTGACGGGCATCGGCGGGCGCGAGTTTTCCCGGGAACATGCCATCGAAACCGCAGATGCATTAAATCAGATCAATCCGGATTTTATCCGGTTCAGGACCTTACGCATCCCAGATACCCTGAATCTTTTCGAAAACTCTCAGGATTGCCACTGGCAACGGCCCCCCGACCTCGTTCTCGCCAACGAGATTCTTTTGTTGATCGAGAACCTTGAAAATATAACCGGTTGCATCAAGAGCGACCATATGTTCAACCTTTTCCAGGAAATCGACGGCCGCCTGCCGCAAGACAAGGAACGACTAATGGACGTTCTGCGGACGTTTATCGCTATGGAGCCGGAAGAGCGGGCCCTTTTCCAGGCAGGCAAAAGATTCGGCCAGTTTTTGCGGTTGCGCGATATGCTGTTGCCCGGCCGCAGGGCCAGGGTCGAAGAGCTCTGCCGCCAACTCGATATTATTCCTGGAAATGTTGATGACAAATTACATGAGATGATTCAAAAGAGGATGATCATCGGATGATAATGTCTTTATCGACAAGGATGCTTTATGAATTTAGATCACCTTTTTTGTATTGACCTGGATCAGCCGAAGCTTGAAGGGTTCACCAAATTTATCAGTGCCTGGCTTTACCAGGGGGAAGACTGCGCTTTTGTCGTCGACCCCGGCCCTCTGTCGACGATTCCTCATTTGCTGGGCGCGTTGCGCAAACACCGGGTTGAGCAACTGGATTATATTCTCTTGACCCATATCCACATCGACCATGCCGGGGGAACCGGTGAGCTGCTCAAAGAGTTCCCTGAGGCTCGGGTCGTCTGCCATCCCGAAGGCATCAAACATATGGTAGCGCCGCAAAAGCTCTGGCAGGGCTCCCTGAAGGTTCTGGGGCATATGGCCGAAGCCTATGGCGAGATAGTCCCGGTGCCGGCTGAAAACATCCTGTTTGAGGAAGTGGTCGGGAATACCGGCATTCGGGTGTTTCTCACCCCCGGGCATGCTCAGCATCATATCTGCTTTCTGGTCGACGATCTGCTTTTCGGTGGCGAGATCGTTGGCGTGCGCAGCGAGGTGCCGGAAGGTATCTACATGCGACCGGCAACCCCGCCCCGCTTCATTCAGGATGTGGCCATCGACTCCATAGATCGGATGATCGCCTTGCAGCCCCGCTATCTGGTAATCGCCCATTACGGACTGGTTGAACCCGCCGTGGAATATCTGACCATCGGCCGCAAGCAGCTCAGTTTATGGGTCAAGGGGGTTGCTGAAACCGCTGCTATCGATGATTCCCAGCGAGAAGAGGCTCTTTTTGCCTGGCTTCTTGATCGCGATGAAAATTACCGGCGCATCAAACAACTGGCTCCGGATATTTACGCCCGCGAACGTTATTTTCTAGGCAACACCCTGCGCGGCATGGCGGAGTATATTGAGAGCCTGTCTACCGAAGAACGGCAAACCATGATCGATGGCTAAGACCCGACTCGCATGCTGCCCGGTCGCCGCCACAGCCGCAGGACTTTCTGGACCGTTACGGAGCCTGAGCGGGTCATCCCAGGGTCAGCAGGTTTTGTCCAATCTCGACGCTATCGCCCTCCCGGATGAGGAGCCGGCCGATGGTCCCGTCCTGCTCGGCAAATATCTCGTTCTCCATCTTCATCGCTTCTAAAATCAGCAGCAGATCTCCTTCCCGAACCTTCTGCCCCGGGGTCACCTCGATCTTCCAGATGTTCCCGGCAAGCGGAGCAGCGACATAGTTTCCTGCGTCGGCAGTGGCCGGGGGCGTTCCTGCCTCGCCGACAAAGGTCAGGAGTGTGGTCCCGAGATCGACGGCATCCCCCTCCTTTACCCTGATCTCGGCCACCACACCCGACCTCTCGGCCAGAACCTCGTTTTCCATCTTCATCGCCTCGAGCACGAAGAGCAGATCGCCCTCTTGAACTTCCTGCCCCGGGGTCACCTCGATTTTCCAGATATTCCCGGCCAGCGGAGCAGCGACCGCTTCGCCTTCGGCTGAAGAAACGGCGCCCCCGGCCGGCGCGCCAGCAGCAACTCCGGCCGTAGCGGCTGCGGCGGCCGCGGCGGCCCCACTGGCCCGGGAGACCTGGACCACGAAACTCTGCCCTCCGCCGGTCACGGTGAAGGTCTCGCCGCCCGTTGCCGTTGGTTCCGGCGCCCGGGGCGCGGCCTCTTCGCCGGTGGGAGCGGGCTCAAAAGCGTCTGGATTGCCGCGATTTTCGATGAATTTCAGCCCCACCTGCGGGAACAAAGCGTAGGTCAAAACATCCTCGACCTCGTTATCGGCCAGCGAGAATCCCTTTTTCGAGGCGGTGGCCCGAAGCTCGTCGGTGAGTCTTTCCATCTCGGGCTCGAGCAGGTCCGCGGGACGGCAGGTGATCGGCTCGGCTCCCTCCAGGATTTTCTTCTGAAGCTCCAGGTTGACCGGGGCCGGGGTTACGCCATATTCCCCCTTGAGAACAGCGGCGGTCTCCTTGGTGACCGATTTGTAACGCGCACCGGTCAGGACGTTAATGACCGCCTGACTGCCGACGATCTGGGAGGTGGGAGTTACCAGCGGGATGAAGCCGAGGTCCTCGCGAACCCGGGGGATTTCCTCCAGCACCTGATTCATCTTGGCCGTGGCCCCCTGCTCCCGCAGCTGGTTTTCCATGTTGGTCAGCATGCCGCCGGGAACCTGCGCCATGATGATCCGCGCATCGACCCCCTTGAGGGAGCCCTCGAATTTCGCGTACTTTTTGCGCACCTCGCGAAAGTGGGCGGCAACCTCCTGGAGCAGCTCCATGTCGAGGCCGGTGGCCCGGTCGGTCCCTTCGGTGATCGCCATCAGGGTCTCCGTTGCCGAGTGGCCGTAGGTCAGGCTCATGGAAGAGATGGCGGTGTCGACGTTGTCGACGCCGGCCTCCATCGCCTTCAGGTAAGCGGCGGTGGACATGCCCGTCGTCGCGTGGCACTGCATGTGAATCGGAATGCCGAGCACTTCCTTGAGTCGCTTGACCAGCTCATAGGCGACGTAGGGAGAAATCAGACCGGCCATATCCTTGATGCAGACCGAGTGGGCTCCCATGTCCTCGATCCTCTTGCCGAGTTCGACCCACTTGTCCATCGTGTGAACCGGGCTGACCGTATAGGAGATCGTCCCCTGGGCGTGCTTATCCCGCCTGATGACGGCCTGGATGGCCGTTTCGAGGTTACGGGGGTCGTTCATGGCATCGAAAACCCTGAAGACGTCGATACCGTTGACGGCTGCCCGCTCCACGAACTTCTCGACCACATCGTCGGCGTAATGACGGTAGCCGAGAATATTCTGACCCCTGAAAAGCATCTGCTGACGGGTATTGGGCATAGCATTTTTCAGGGCCCGGAGGCGCTCCCAGGGGTCTTCGCCGAGAAAGCGGATGCATGAATCGAAGGTGGCCCCGCCCCAGGTCTCCAGAGACCAGTAGCCAACCTTGTCGAGTTTCTCCGCGACCGGAAGCATATCTTCAAGTCGCATGCGCGTGGCCAGAAGCGACTGGTGTGCGTCCCGCAGCACGACCTCGGTGATGCCCAGTGGTTTTACAGCCTTGTCCATAAATCTGTCCCTTTCTTTTTTCATCCAGAAATTGAGAGTTGTTCGGTTTAAGAATTCGCTGTATCGCCACCGATCGCACGCCCCAGAAACCGACGGGAATTTCCGGAAAAGACCTGGGATTCGATCTCCTCCGGCAGCTCCAGGGCCCTGACCATGGCGATATAGTCGAGGACGCTGGCGAGCGTGTACAGAAAGGCATCGGAACCGAAACAGACCCGATCTGGATAGTGCAGGATGAAGTCGCGGTAACTCGCCGGATTGGCCTTAATATGGGGAAGCATCGAGGAAAGATCGGTGTAGACGTTGGGATAGCGGTCGAGGATCTTGCGAAAAGCGCTTCGCCCGATGCCGAAGTGGGCAAAATTGACCCGCACCCGGGGGAAGTCGTCCAGCAAAGCGGTCATGACATCCCCATAGCGCCGGGCATCCATGTGATACAGCACCGGCAGATCGCGAGCCGCGGCAAACGCGAAGACCTCCCACTCGCGCCGCTGATACTGCTTGAGGCTGATGCCGAAGGTATCAGGAACATTGCCCACGCCGAGGTCGTTTCCAGCATCGGCGAGGTAGATCCCCTTGATCCCCCGGAACCCCTGGTCGATGTATCCCTGAAGCAGGGCCGGCACATCTCCCCAAAGGTGGCGCGTGTCGACCAGGGGCAGCAGAACCGGATCGCTCAGGCGGGCAAGTTCCAGAAGGTCCTCCGCCTCGTGGAACGACGGATCGCCACGATTTTCGGCGAAGTCGGGGATCAGGTTCCATGCGGATTCCGAATCGAGATGGGTGTTCACCAACCCGACCACCACCATGTGGCGAAGCCCTTCGCGCTGCAGCACCTTGATCTCCCGCGAAATGGCATCGGCGTGCCGTCGCCCCACGAAACAGTGGGTGTGAACATCGATTATTTCTTGTTGCATCGGCGAGTTACTCCTTCCCTGAAGCCCTCTGGGGACGTCGTACTACGGATTCGACGAGGGCAATCCGGCCTTCTTCGAGGTTCCGGACCTGGTTTTGCGCCATCAGACGAAAATCCGATCCCAGCAGCACATGGATTCCAAGGGGCGGGGGCCCGTCGTTGCGGATCTTTTCACCCATGCGCCGAAACCAGGCCCGACCCGTTCCCGTGGTATCGCTCCAGGTTATTATCTCGAAGCCGATCCCCTCGAGCGTGTTCCGCAACTGCTGGGGGGAGATCAGGAAGCTGAAGGCAGTCTCCCGCGCCCAGGGGACGGGGAAGTGAACCGGCCCCCCTTCTCCCGCGAGAATCTCGTAGCTGGCCAGCACCCCGCCGGGCTTCAAAACCCGCCACATTTCCCGGTAGAGCTTGGCCTTGTCGGGGATGTTCATGGTCGCGTGCTGCGTCCAGAGGACATCGAAGGTGGCATCGGCAAAGGGCATCTCGAGGGCGCTGCCCTGACAGTAGAAGGCCCGGGAGTCGAGGTCGAGACGCCGGGACAGCATGGCGGCGACCCGGCAATACTCGCCGGTCAGATCGATGCCGGTGACCCGGCAACCGAACTCCCGCGCAAGGTATCGCGAAGCGCCGCCAAGACCACTGCCGACATCCAGGACCTGCATGCCGTCATCGAGACGGATCTGTCTGGCGAGTTCGAGCGTAGCCTTGCGACCGCGAATGTGGAATTCATCCATGGGAGCCAGGTCTTCAGGCACAAGTCGGTCAGGGTCTTTACCCGCCTCGATCAGGGCGGCGAGGATTGCGGCGCCAAGATCGCCGCTGGCGTAGTGGGCCTCAATACGTTTTTGATCAAAGCCAGCTGGGTTCATAGCGGATTTCCCTCAGGGCCGCCCGCAGACGGGGTAACGCCATCACGCCGACCAAGCCCCGGACCCTGTTGTCCGGGGCTTGGTCGGTTGGTGAGCTGCCTACCCCTTGATAATCCGCGGCAGGAGCATCTGGTGGACCGGGGTGATCGATCGGGGGTTCTGGTAGGCGGCCGCGGTGAAGGCCTGGATGTAGCGGCGCAGCTCGGGCAACCGGACGATCTCGTCGACGAAGCCCTTTTTGGCGCAGTAGGCCGGGCGCGACTTGTCCTGGTAGTCCTGGATCATCTGGTTCATCTTCTCCAGGGTCGGGCCCAGATCGCGGCCGGCTTCGTCTTCCTTGACCAGGCGCCTGGCGTAGGAGGCGGCGGCGGCCGTCTCGCCGTGCATGACGTAGATTTCGCTCAGCGGCGTGCCCAGGGTGAAGGCATTGTTGTTGTTGGCCTGGGGGCCGGCCATGATGTAGTGGGCGGCGGCCGAGCCCTTGCGCAGCACCACGCACATCATGCTGAGCTCGGTCTGCTCGATGGAGTAGACCAGCGACTGGCCCAGCGCCAGAAGCTCGGCCTCTTCGGCGAGATCGCCGACGTCGATGCCGGTGGTGTCCTGCAGCCACACGATCGGCAGGTTGTCGCGGCCGCACAGGGTGACGAACTCGGCCTGCTTGATCAGCCCCTGCCGGTAGTGCTTGCCGCCGACGCCGGGATAGGTCCCTTGCGCGTAGTCGGGATAGCCGGAGAAGATGCCCTGCTGGTTGCCGATGAAGGCGACGGGGAAACCGTCGATCTTGGCGATGCCGGTGAAGACCTCGCGGCCGTAGTCGGGACGGTATTCCATGAACTGGCTGCCGTCGGTGAGCCGGGCCAGGATCTGGATGGCGTCGTAGGGCCGTTTCTGGTTGGCCGGCAGGATCAGGTTGAGATCCGCAGCCGGATACTTGGGCGCGACCGGCGCGGCCACCCGGAACATGGCCGGATCGTAGGCGGGCTGCATGCGCATGTAGTCCTTGATGCCGTCGAGCACCCCCTGCTCGGTGTCGTGGACTTCGCGAAAGTAGCCGGTCTGGTCGAAGTGGGTCTCCACCCGCCCGGGGGCCTTGGCCTTGAAGCTTTTGGTCCCCTCGATCAGCGCCCGGGCGGCCTCGGCGTCGATGTGCCCCTTGGGGTTCATGCCGCCGACGATGCCGGCGCCGCCCACGGCGATGTTGGCCCCCTGGTGGGCCAGCAGGATGGTGGGGCTGATCCCCTGGTAGCCGCCGCCGGCGGGGTTGGTGCCGTAGATGGCGTTGAGGATGGGAATCCCCAGCTGGTTGAGCTCGGCGTGGCGGTAGAAGGGCGCGCCGTTGGAGCGGCGCCCGGCGTAGACGGCCTGCTGCTCCATGAGCTTGACGCCGCTGCAGTTGGTCAGCCAGACCAGCGGCACGTTGAGCCGCTTGGCCAGATCGGTGACCATGAGGATGTTCTCGGCCTGCCCGGCGATCCAGGCGCCGGCCATGACCTTGTTGTCAAAGCCGATGATGACCGCCCATTTGCCTTCGATTTTGCCGAGCCCGTTGACCACCCCGGTGCACCCCTCTTCGTTGTCGGTGGGGTTGTACAGGGTGTGCAGGGGGCACCAGCTGCCCGCGTCGACCAGGTAGGCGAGCCGGTCGTGGATGGTCATCCCGCCGCGCTCGTGGATCTTGGCGGCGGGGATGCCGGCGGTTTTGACGCGCTCGACTTCTTCGGCGAGGATCGCCTCCTGGGCCTTGAGCAGATCGAGGTTGGCCTGGCTGCGGCGCACTTCGCCGTCGCTGAGCGGCTTGCCGATCTCGGCCATCTTTTCGAAATACGGGCGCAGGGGCGTTTGCTTGCGTGACATGGAGGTTCCCTTTCCCCTCGGCGGGTTCTGAATAGCGTTCACGATGACGGCGGGCTGGATGTTGCCGGCTGGATCAACCGATGACGGCGAGCACGTCGCCTTCGTTGACCGCGTCGCCTTCTTTGACCTTGAGTTCGGTGATGGTGCCGCCCTCGTCGCTGAAGATGGGGGTTTCCATCTTCAGCGCCTCGAGGATGATCACTTCATCGTCCATCTCGACCGTGTCGCCGACGGCGACATGAATTTTCCAGACGTTGCCGGCGATCGGCGCAATCAGTTCGGCCATGGGTTTTTCCTCCCTTGCGGTGAATGGTTTGGAGCAGTGTCATTGAACTTGAGCAGTCTACCCGAGATTCTTCAGCAAAATGGCCGCGGCCACCACGGTGCCGATGACCCCGGCCACGTTGGGACCCATGGCG
>NPIE01008040.1_pt1 | contig 29587 bp, 25 predicted proteins | sample 8637661 | NCBI WGS metagenome assembly NPIE01 (sample SAMN07420842, study PRJNA396082) | bioreactor metagenome | isolation source: sample BA12 brine-fed electro-methanogenic bioreactor BA | place: Japan: Kochi | collected 2016-12-09 | reverse complement strand
ACTGCCCGGTATCGGAAGTAGCAATGATTGAATATGTATCGTCCTCCAAATTCGTTAAGGTTCCGTTTGTATCATAGAGATACAATGCACAGTCATCATCTAAAAGAGATACCTGTCCCACTCCTATAACGTAATCACCATCACATTGTAAACAACTAGCAGGACCACCGGGAATTACTCTTCGTACCATAGTAAATTCATCCGCATAGGCAACATCAAATGGGGTTTTTGTAATGTCGAAAGGTTGGAAAAAATGGAAAGTGGTTACGACCAATAAAACAACGATGGAAATGCTTCCAAGAATCATCCATTTCTTTTTCATTCTTCACCTCCTTGGGTGAAACTAAGGGAAGGAATTTTCAAACAGCTTTTATTTGTAAAAAATATGTACACCTAAATTTATGACATTTTAAATCAAAAAAAAAAAAAATCAAGTGAAAAAAAGAACCAAAAAGATAAAAATCCATTTTTTATTTTGGAAGTGCTAAAAATATTTTCATTTCATCAACACACTGAAATGATCAGTATTCCATAGACATATAGATGAAATAACTCACGGCAACTGAACCAGGGATACATCCCACTCTTTGGGTTCTTGTCCTACGCCAATACTACACATAATAAATAGATCAGAACTTTTATTGATATTAATTTCACAATGAGTTTTTCCTTGGTTGCGGATCGTATACTTTGTATGCGTAGTTAAGTCGTATCCATAGACATCTCCCATGATGAAATCCTCATCGGTAAGATTGTATACAAGTTGGTAAGACCCTAGTACAACATCCCAAGCCCAGTTGTCATAATTTTCAATGATTTGGGTGGTGGTGTTGGTTAAATCTCCCAATACTAGACTATTCTCATCAACACCATTATAGTCATAGGCAGCAGTGTAAACACAAGCAGAATCATTGATATCCCAAAGGAAAGCTAAATGACATTGATCATCTAGCAGAGTAGTCGTAGTAGTAGTCAGATTGTAAACATAGATGCTGGAATCGGTTTCATACCTTGTTTCGTACACAACAACATTGCCATTGGTCATAGGTCTTCTTGAATAAAGATTTTCATTATTCTCTATGGGTGTTTCTTGTTGAGTAACAAGGTTGTACATGTAAATATCACCAAAGCCCTCATTACGATAATCTTCCCATACTACAATATTTCCGTGAATATCAGGACAAAGTTGATCCTCATCTGCAGAACAAATGACTGTATTTATCCGCGTAGATAAATTATAGCAAGAGATATCAACATAGGAACCATTAGCACTAGAAAACACAACATAATTACCATCCCGCTGATAATGCTTTCCATAACAGCTTAAATGGATTGTAAAACTGTCTTGGGTAGAAATCTGATATCCTTTCAAAACATATGTAAAACAATCCTCAGTGGTTTGCAACCATGTTACATAATCGCCTAATACAGTCGATCTACAAATGGTTCCACTGTCCTGCACATCAATCGTAGTGTATGTGTCGTCATTGATATTGGTTAGGGTGCCGTTGGTATCATAGAGATACAATGCTGAATCATCATTTTGAAAGGAAACATCACCAATACCGACAATGTAGTCGCCATCTTGGCTTAAATATCGAGCAGGACCACCAGGAATCACTCTTCGAATAGTATTCATAGCTTTCACTGGGGGAGCAAATAGATTGGAATACAAAGTTCGTTGATTATTAAAAACAATAACAAGCAGACACAAAATAGCGGTGACACTACCTGCGATAATCCACCAATTCTTTTTCATTTTTCACCTCCTTGGGTGAAACTAAGGAGAGGAATTTTCAAACAACTTTTATTTGTAAAAAATGTACACCTAAATTTATGACATTTTAAATTAAAAAAAAAAAAAATCAAGAGAAAAAGAGAACCAAAATGATAAAAATCCATTTTTATTTTTGAAGGTGCTAAAAGTATTTTCATTTCACCAACACACTGAAATGATCAGTATTCCATAGACTCATAGATGAAACAACTCATGGCAACTGAACCAGAGATGCATTCAATTCTTTAATATGCGATTCACATTTCATTGTTGAAACTTTCCATTTTGGTTTAGTTACTTTTTTAGTGCAAAAGTTGAGAAGTTAACTTAAAAAGGTCTCCAGTTTTTAGGTATCAGCGTAAAACTCTTATTTTAATCTGCAGATAAACAAATGCAAGAAAGAAAAAACTTTACTTTACAACCACCCTGGCAAAGTGAGAAGGATTCAAATAAGTAGAAACAAAGTTTTCTATGTTGTGTAAAGCAATGGACTGAATATGGGATAGTAAGTCGTCCGGATGCATCGGAGCTTGAATAAGAGCAGTAGCAATCAGAGAACGGCTAAAATTTACTAAATGATCACTGTTCATCCAATACTGTTCCACATAAGCTTGTTTGTATAAAGCAAGTTGTTCTTCAGTCAGATACGCTGAAAAATGAGTTAGCAATTCTTCGATTCTTTCGGTAGCCTGGGTTTGATTTTTCGGGTTTGTGACTCCCGCATAAATTACAAACAAAGAGCCATCGGTATAATGAAAACAAAGAGAACGAGTATCATAAGCCAAAGCATATTTTTCTCGAATCAGTTTAAATAAAATGGAGTTCGGTGGTTTTCCCAGCACATAATTGACAAAATTCATCAGCCAGAAAGGAACTTTTTGGGTCTTTGGAATAGGAACCGAAAATGTCATTTCAACCGTACCTGCTTCTTTGCGTAAGGAAAGTGTCTGAGGCTTAGGAGATGGGAAAGAAGGAGGAGAACCAACTGAATGTACAGAATCAATATTAGAAAGCATGGATTCCCAGGGCTTCAGTATAGAATCAAGATGGACTTGATCGAAATCACAAGCAATCACAAAATATTTTCTTCCTTCCCGGTACCGGGTCTGAAAGTGTTGAACACAATCTTCTGCCGTTATCGTTTGAGCTGCCTCAGAGGTGCCCACTTCAGAATGACCAATAGGGTGTGAAGAAAAAATCAGGTCAAACGTTTTGGCAAAAACCAAATCGTAAGGATCTTGATTGTGTTCATTCTGCAAAGCTGCTCCCAAAATCGTTTCTTTTTCGTTTTCAAAAGCAAAAGTATCCAAAGAATTGCAATAAATGGAATGCATCATCCGATCTATAGCCTGAGAAATATGAGAAGGAGCTGTTTTAATGTAACTATAAAGAAGTTCCCGATTTGTCTGCCCGTCAATTTCACTCAGAACTTTAAAAGCAGGATCCGATAAAGGAGAAGCATTTTCCAAAGAAATCACAAAAAGGTGTTCTGTAAGGAGTGATATACTTCCTTCTCCTTTTTCATCAAAGCGAGAACCTGCCAAAAACCCAACCTGAATCACAGCCGAGTGAAGTCCTTTCGTATTCACAATTGTATAACCAGGATTCACTATAATTTCCATCAAAAGCTCCTCCTCAACAAAAATAACCCATCACCATTTATCAAGGAATAGGTGGGGAAATCAAAATTCCATTATCCGGGCAACGCAGTGTTCTCTGATTGCATGGACCAAAAAAAGTTTGATCCCCTGTGCCAGCTCCTGGAGGTTCATAGGGTTGTGCTAAAAAAGTGATGTTGGCAACATCAACACCAAAAACTTGGGCCAGTTCAGCTTCTGTAGCTTGACCATTAGGCCACTTCACGTTAAGAACGTACCAGTCATTTGCATCTAAAGGCATAAGAGGCCTCCTTTCGTAAAATTTTATACAGTCTTATTATTAAAACGCTTTCTAATGACTAAACTTCTTAAATAATCCGGTGTGTTCTGTAGAAAAAGGTCTTTTTTGCAGTAAAGTGAATCAACGCTACCTTGTTGAAGATTAGCCTGATTCCTGCATCCACCCCAACATAACGGCAAATAAGAGCACACTGAACAATTTGTAATGTTATTATTAAGCCAAGGTATATTGCCAGCATGGTTCATGTATAAGAATTTATCTGCAGGTGTATTCATAATACTACCCGACTTAAATTTAGGATCACCAACGGATGCAACACACTTAAAAAAATTACCTGTTGGATCAATAACAAATGTATGCTTTGAATGATAAGGACAAAGACCATCATCAAACACATCTAACAATTGAAATCCCCTAAGAGTGGCTTTGGTAATAAGATCACAGTTCGAAAGAGGCTTCTCGGATTTAATCTTCTCCCGAGTTTTTTCATTTCGAGTTGGGATAATACCCGCTATATTAAGTTTAATTAAATCTTTTAACGAATGTGATTCCAAAACTTCCAACAACTCGCTTAAATGTTCAGCATTTTCCTGATCAATATTAACCGATACAGTAAGAGATGCATTTAACTCCTTACACAAGTATTCTACATTACTCAAAATCTTATTGAAAGTTGGTCCTCCATTTTTCTGAACCCTTCTTCTATCATGTATATGTTGAGGACCATCTATAGTTATTTGAAAATAATTAATACCAATATCACACAATTTCCTTGAAATAACAGGCTCTAATAAAAATCCATTGGTTGTCATCCAGAACTTCACTTTATTATGAAGTTTAGATTTTAATTGTTCACTTAAAAAAAATATCTGGTCAAAATTAAGAGTTGGTTCACCACCAAAAAAACCAATTACAATATCTTTTGGTACATACTTTTTATCTAGATTAAAAATCCATTGCAGTATGCGTTTAGATGTTTCTGTACTCAGATATAAATTATAGATTTCATTTTTCAAACCTTTTTGATTGCAATACCAACAGTTAAAATTACAGTCATAGGTAGTTAATATAGAAATATCAATAACTGTCATATCGTAGGCCTGTCTTGCAAATACCTCTATAGCACTTTTTCTCTCATCAACAAATTTAGGAATAATAAAAAACCCATCAATAAGCTTTTTAATATTTTGTTGATCAATTCTATCGAACTCCCGATTAATAAGACTAAGATGAATATCCTTGGGGAGTATTATCAGAGAGCGGTACAATGTATTATAATAAATCCACAACTCATCCCCATCAAAAGATAGAGGACTATTGATGCAATAATTAGTAAACTTGTATTCCATTTTTCGCCTCTTCTTCCCAAAAAAGATAATCCTCGGAGATATTCAGTCCAGTAATGAAGGTTGAAGGAAATACTTGTCGGATATAAATGGCTTGCTGGGAACTTAAATTATACCCATAAATTCCAGGGGTGGTTTGTTGTCGATCTGACCAAACAACATACTGGCTATTGCATCGAAGATTTGCACACGGGATACCATTTGATGATACGACAAATTCTTGGGATTGCGAAATATTGTATCCTCGAACTTCTCTAGAAGGTTCGTTGCGGGTATCAATCCAAAAGATGGAAGTACCATTGGTAACAATTTCTCCTGGCAAAGCTCTGGCACTAGAAGGCAAATCCATGAGCTGAACCGAAACCACACTACTGGCTTGAATGGGTTGATGAAAACGATCTGATAGCTGATAAACACTAGTAATAAGAAATACTAGTACAATAATACTACACAAAGAAATTGGAATCCACTTGTGCTGAATCCCCCAATTCTTTTTCATTTTTCACCTCCTTGGGTGAAAATTCGTTAACCTTTGAGTATTCTAAAGTGATACGATGCAAATTTTTTTATTCGAATTATCTTCATGATATACAAAAAACTAAAAATGCAAGAGTAAAAAGGTTACAAAGTAAAAAAACGTTTTTATTCATTGCAGTGTATTGTTAAATGTTATAACCACTGTTTAACCCAATAATTTGGATCATTGACTGTACGTTTTATTGGGTTAAAATACTAAAAACCACATTGATGAAATGCCTGAAGCAATATGTTAACTAATTGAAAAAGTCACTCCATTTTTTCGCAACTTACGAAAAGAAATCTGTAAAGCACCAATCTATTATTATTCGGACATGGGTATGAGGAATTTTGCTATGGGCTTATTCGGTCATCCTGTCCCGTTGATGCAAGATGGTTTTTTATTTCAATGCTTTGTGTATCACAGGCTGAAAGAATTAACTCAACATACCTCCATTCAAATCCATTATTGGCGTACAACAAACAAAGCCGAAGTTGATTTTGTGCTGGACAACGCGATCGACCTAATTCCTATAGAAGTAAAATTCCAAACTTTAACAAGGGCGAATCCAGGAAAATCAATGCTGAGTTTTATCTCCACATATCATCCAAAAAAAGCATATGTCATACACCTTGGTGAAGAAATGCACCGGATGTATGAAGAAACAGAAATCATCGTTTTACCTTACTATAAGCTGCCAGAGCTATTACCCAAAGAAGTAGTATAGAAGCCCTAAAACAATTAGGATGGCTAATACAACAAAGAAGATCTTCCAGAAGGATTTTGGATAATCGCCTACGATATGCCCACTATCCCCATTTATGAGAACCTGGTATGTTTTTCCTTTGAAGTAATACGCCATGGTATAAACGGGGAGAAACATAAAGCGGTAATACTCGTTGCTCCATTGTATCCACAACCTTACATTTCTCACCCGATCATATGTTAGACGAACTTTACTTTCGACCATACTATGCAATACACCCTTGAAGTATTCCTGGGCTTCTTTATAAGCGTCATGGATAGGAATATTGAATATTTCAGAAGAAAATCCTGTAAAAAAATCTGCATGAAAGGAAAAGGCATTTTTCAGATTGAATCCCCCAAGAATCCGGAGTAAATGATCGGTTATGCTCTTTGTGGCACGTACAATTTTGTCCTTAAAACGATGAGCAATGGTACCACTAACAGGATACCAATCGGTTTCAATGCGGGTCTTTTTTTCACCATTCACTTGGTATTCTACGCGGCGATCTTTACCCCCATCTGCTTGATATTTACAATCCGCATCAGCATCAAAAATCCAATAGGGTACGTACACACCCATGATTTTTCCCGATTGATACAGATTTTTTAGTGCATTAGGAGCAAACCATTTTCCTTTGATCCATTTGCGAAAACGACTTTCTGCTTCATGCTGATCAATCTTAAATGGACAAATTCCATCAGGAGGAAGAGATGTAACGGCTTTTTCTGACAACACCACTGGTGATGCACAGTAAGGGCATTTACCTGATGTTACATGTGTATCAAATTCAATCGTTGCTCCACAAGAAGAACAAACAATAACGCTAGCTGTGTGTTCGGTTGGCTTTTCAACCGTATCATAATCACTGATTAAATGTTTGGTATTAGCTTCTTGCTTAGTAATCGGATATTCTGTCTCGCAATTGGGACAACGTAAGTTTTGTGTCTGAACATCAAACACAACTTTGCCACCACAATTTTTACAGGTGTATTGATTTGGGTTCACTTTCTTCTCCTATTTCAGTTTATGACCGCAATTGGGACAAAACTTGGATCCGTCATTTTTCGTACCGCAATTGGGACAAAATTTTGGAGTGGCTTCACTAGAAGAAGAATCTTCAGTGTTTTCATTTTGATTTTCAGAACCTTTTTGGGTTTGTTCTCCCATTTTTTGGGCCATCGCCATTCCCATCTGCATCCCAATCACACTGCCAGCAACACTGCTAGCACTTGACTCTTTTCCCAAAGAATCCGCCATGGAGATTTGTGTATATCGGTCTACATCTCCTACCATGCTTTGACCAGCAGCTTTGTGTTGCATTCTTTGGATCTCTTCAGGATAGCTAAAGCTGGAAATGTTGAAATTGGTAATGGCAATACCGATTTTTCTCATTTCCATGTCTAAATCTTCTCGAATTCCCTTGGCGATGTCAAACGAGTTGGCTTGCAGGTTGAACATATCTTTGCCTTCGCGTGAAATCCACTTCATTAATAACTGATCCAGCATCGCAATAACACGGTCTTTTAAATCATCAACATGATATTGATGTTTTATACCCGCTATTTTCTCAATCAAAATGTTGTGATCATCTATTTTGCAATCAAAGGTACCGAAAGATTTAATTGGCATGCCCCCCGGTAAACCTGGAGCAGGGATATTAATGGGATTTTTAGTTCCCCATTTTACGTTGATTTCTTTGGTGTTTGTAAAAAGAACCTCTGCTCTCATTCCAGAATTGAAACCAAACTTAAAACCTTTCAGTGTAGACAAAAAGGGAACAATGTCAGATTCAATATCATACTCACCATCATCGGCAAAAATACCTTCGACTTTCCCATTGTAGAGAAAGATTGCATCCTGTCCTGGTTTTATGATTAAGCGAGAACCTTTTTTTATCTCGCGATTCGTCCATTTCCAGAACAAAACATCATCTCGGTATTCTTCCCATTCTACTACATTAGCAAATTGACCAAACCATGCCATAATAACCCCTCTCCAGATTGTTATTTACAGATTACTACAATCCTAGTTCTTTTTTCAGTCTTTCTAAGTCATCTTCGACTACAGGGTTTTTCTCGTTAGACTCGGAATACTTCAGTGTTAAGGCATCAATGGTGTCTTCTTTTGGTGTATTTAATTCTGCCATAGCATCGGCTTCGTCAATCAGACGTTGTGCTTTTTCATTCATGGCTTCAAATATGGATGCACTATTACCAACTCCAATTTTGGAAGCCATTGAACTCACGTGTTGTTTTGCTTTAGCAACTTTCATCTTGGCTTTGATTTCACCTCTGCGTGCGTTCAGATCTTCAATTTCTGCATTTAGCTTGTCATGCATAAGTCGCATTTTTTCTGCATTGGTTTTAGCAATTTGATAGCTCTGCTGATAGGCAGCAAGCTCGTTTTTCAAGTAGTCTTTTTTCTTCAAAAAAGCTCTGGCATCATCTTCGTTGCTAGCTAGCAGTGCCTTTTTCGCATAGGCATCCATGGTTTTAATCTCTTCTTCGCATTCTGCAAGGCGTCTTTGTGCACTTTTTTCCTCGGCGATTACAGCAGCAGTTTCTGCTTTTACAGTTCCTAAATCTCTTTCAAAGTTCCGAAGATACTGATCAATCATTTTCTCTGGATCTTCAGCTTTGTCCAGTAAAGCGTGAATGTTTGCCTGCATAATGTCTTTAAAACGTTCAATAATTCCTGCCATTTATGGCCTCCCTATCCGCACTCTGAAAGTGCCTGGTATGATGTAAGATTACAATAATATTGTTATACTTTGTCCTGATCAGATTTGCAAGTTTTTCATGTACAATTTTATGTGCCGATAAACTTTTCAACCTATTTTTTGTATTTATTACTATAAATCACAGAAAATGAATTCATCGCCAGTTCACGACAAGAGGGTAGTCTTTAAAATCTGGTAAGATTTCATATTCTTTTTGAAGCAAAGCATATTGCCATACATTGCGATACTTACCCTTTGCCCATAAAGCTTCTTTTAGTATACCTTCTTTGTTCATTCCTGCTTTTTCGATCACTCGAGAAGAAGCAATATTTTCTTCAAAACATCTTGCCTCTATGCGGTGAAGGTTTAAATGTGTAAACCCAAAGTGAACTAAAGACATCAGGGCTTCTGTTGCAAATCCTTGATTCCAGTGCTCCTTTGCAAGGCAGTATCCTACCTCTGCTTTTTTATGATACACATTCCACCAAACAAAATCAGCTGTACCAATCAGTTCACCAGTTTCTTTAAGTGTTACACCCCAGCTAGCAGTTTCACCATCTTTATACTTATCCAGATTAATTTGAATAAAAGCAAACGTATCATCCATCGATTTGTGAGTTGGAAACAAAACATAACGAGTCACTTCTGGATCGGATGCATAGTGAAAAATGGTATCTGCATCTTTCATAGAAAGCTTGCGAAATGCAAGTCTTGGACTGGTCATTCCATTCCAGTGGATATATTTACACTGGGCATTAGAAGATGTATTCACTGTTTTCTCCATATAAACAAGATATTCGAATCCTCATGTTATAACTCTTGTCGGACAAACAACACGGTGGTTAACACCAATACAGCAATTACAAGCAAAAGTGAACAAAACACTGTGATGCCAAGTGAAGAAGATAGAGAATTCTGCGTAATCATTTCTATACTTAATGATTGAAGAGAACCGGGTAAAAATTTCCCAATTTTCGGAATTTGATTGGAAAAAGAAACAACAATAAAAGAAACAAAACTAGCAACGGCAGCAAGAGTATGAGTTTTCGAAATAGTAGAACACAAAAGAGTGACAGACAGTAATACCACTCCATAGATCCAAAATAATAAAAAAGGAATCAATCCATGTGCGATAGTTTGCATCGGAAATAAAAGTGAAGTGTAGTATAAATGAGCGACAATAGAAAGAGTATATACCAAAGTAAAAAACAAAACAGATGCTAAAAACTTTTGGAGCAAGAAGGAGAAGCGAGAAAGACCTTTTGTAAGAACAAGCAGAACAGAACCACGAACTTTTTCCTCTACAACAGTGCTCATAAACGTCATCATGACAACCAGAATAGACAGTCCATACATGTTTTTAAAAAACTGAAGATACGAATCCACAATGGTGGGTTCAGGAAGCTGAATCTGGAGCTCTCCAATACCAGCAACCAATTCATTCATGTACTTTGCTGCTATAGGGCTTGCGATCCCGAACAACAAAAAAACACTGGTAAGTACTATCCATTTAGGCGTTTTAATGATTTCTTGCCATTCTTTCTTGAAAAAGTATAGAGATCTCATGAATCCTTCACCACATGCATAAAAATATCTTCCAGCGTTGGTTCCTGAATCCACCATTTTCGTAGTCCCCATCCTTTCTCATACAAATAAGAAACAATTTCGTTTTGGGCAAAATCAGAATCATTCACTAGTAAAGATAAAAGTCCATCTTTTTCTTCTACCTTTTCAATCCAGCCCATTGAAGCAGCATCAGAAAGAAAAGAAGAAAAATGTTCTTTTTGTGTCAATTCTAGTTGAATGGTTCGTGAAGGAAACTTTTCTTTTAGTGCAGTGATAGATTCTTCCAACATTTTATGACCCTTGTGAAGAATCACAACTCGATTACACACCCGCTCTATATCGCTCAATATATGCGTGGAAAAGAAAACGGTTGTTTTCCCTGCTAAAGAAGAAACAATGTTCATAATTTCTTTTCGTCCGATGGGATCTAAAGCTGAACTTGGTTCATCTAAAAAAATCACTTTTGGATCATTCACCAAAGCTTGCGCAATCCCTAAACGTTGTTTCATTCCTCGAGAAAAACTACCAATTCTTTTTTTGACTCGATCCAATCCAACTAAAGCGAGTAGTTCAGGAATTCTATTTTTAACTACCTCATCAGGAACTGAAAGTAAATGAGCTGATAAAAACATAAATTCTTTTGCCGTCATCCAATCGTAAAAATTGGGGACATCGGGTAAAAATCCTACATGACGACGCTGAAATCTATGTCCAAAGATCATCATTTTTCCGCATATGCGGATCCATCCATGGTCTGGTTTGGTAAGACCCATTAACATCTTAATTGTAGTGGTTTTTCCAGCCCCGTTAGGACCTAAAAAACCATAAACAGACCCGTATGGCACTTGCAGAGATAAATTCTCCACAGCCATCATTCTATGGAATGATTTTGATAGTGAGTTGGTTTCAAGTGCAAAATCCGAAGAAGTATAAGGGGAAGAATTCATTATTCTTCATGCCCTCGCAATAACAGATAGACTACAGAACCAAGAAAACCTCCCAATACAATGACAATTCCCCACAATAGCTTATTGTTTGTTCGGACATATGACCGCCGTATTAGATCTACCAGACAATATGCCTGTAAAAGAAATTGTATGACTATAACAGGCCACAGCATGACAATAAAATGATTCAGTTCAGTTGTCATATTCACCACCTCATATCAAGCTTTCTATGATTATAACGGAATGTAATTAAAAGTGAGAATCGTACTGGGGTGTTGGTACATTAAAAAGTGTAGTGAAAAAAGGAATCCAGTTCAGATCAGACAAAGTGACCAATCCATTTTGATATGCAAAAGAGAAGGATAGAGAACCAATGCATAACGAAGAAAGAGTCGATATCGAACACTGTAGAGTAGCTGAAGCAGCAGTATCAGCGATAGGTTGAAGTTGATCCGATTGTACTGCAAATGGAAATGTTTGATGGCCAAGGGTGAAGGGATCTTGCGTCACAATGGAGAATGTCTTCCCCTCCCACTGCTTCAGTATTGTATGAGTGGGGAAAAGAGAAAATAAGTCATCCAGGCGCAGTGCTTGATACATCATTCCATATCCTGCATTGGAAACATGATGATGGATAGTAGGAATAAGGAGATTGTGAGACACATGCCTGGGATCTTTCAAAACAAATGGTATGGAAGCATCTTGCGACACAAACTCAATCTGAGAAAACTGATCACGCTGCTTGTAGAAAAATTGAAACAGTGCTTTTTTTGCTTTCAAATGACAAGCATTCCACTCGTACACCAGGATTTTATTTTCCAGAAAATTTTCTGGATGGGTTGATTTGGTAACATACACAACCAATCCCTGAATATTGGTGTCCTCGATATAGGCAAACACTTTCACATTCGGTCTTTCTAAAAAAGAAAGAAGTTCATAAGAGGGTCGTTTGATATACCCATGGGTAGTGATATAAATTTTCCGATAAAACTCAAGAATATTGGGAAAGTCTTCTGCCTGAAATTGTCGAATAAAACCATCTCCATCTTCTACATCAGAAAGAACATCTTGAAATTGATCTAGACAAAAACTGTATTGGTATGTGATTGGACCTAATCCATACCCCATCGATCGGTAAAAATCTGGACGAAAAGGATACAAAACACTGAAAAAACATCCCTCTTCCTGTGCTTCTTTAATGGCATATTGAATCATACGTAAACAGACTTTTTCCTTTTTATATACCGGATGAACCGCAACAGAACCAATTCCACTAACAGGAAGATAATGGTCCATGAAGTTCATTTCAAAAGGATACAATGCCATACATCCAACCATCTCATCTTCGAGATATGCCCCATACAACTCTACTCCGGCATCCATAAATTTTGCCCATTGTTGGAGTTCTTTATCTACATCTTCTCGAGTACGGATATTGTAGGCTAAAGACAACAATTGAATATACGAGGGTAATGCACTTTTCGAAATCTGTTGAATATTCATGATTCCTCCTTGCATACACAAAACAAAGCATGATACAATCACTTACTCATAAGAGAATAGAATAATAACACACGAAGAATTACTACCATTATAGCAAAGTGGATCTTGTTAAAACAGTAATCATGTTCTTGCTATATGCAAAATACAATTTTGTAGATTTCGATTTAAAAGGAAATATTTTTGATGACGTAAACTCACCAAAGTTAGCTTGACAATTTGAACCAAGGGCTATATTGTTAAAGAAGAATGATCTATTCCGCAAGGAGTAAAAAAATGAATCAATACAATCCCTTACTTTGGATATCATTGTTTGCACTTACCTCAGCTGTCATAAATGCAGTAGGTATTATGGCTGTGCATAATAAGCAAAAATGGACAGAGTCAGCAAAAACCTTTTTTTTGTGTTTTGCTTCAGGGGTTCTTATATCGGTACCACTAATGTACACATTACCGAAAGCCACTGCAATGAATGCAAATGCCGGGATTGCAGCATTAATTGGATTCCTTTTCATGCATTTTAGTAATTATTTAATTCAATCTCTTACCAAGCAACATTCATTAGCATTTGGCATTACTGCTATTGAAGGTATAGGAATTCATTCTTTTATTGATGGGCTTATCTACACAATTACTTTTAGCGCTAGTGCTTTAACTGGAATTCTATCAGGGATTGGCTTGGTAGTTCATGAATTTGCAGAAGGTGTGATTGCATATTCAGTATTGATAGAAGCTAAAATGCCCTCAAAAAAAGCAGTTATGCTGGCGGTATACATATCTGCACTTACCACACCCATTGGGGCTTTTATTGCCTATCCCTTTATACAGAAACTAGGAGCATCCACCCTAGGATTAGCCGTTGGATTTGTTTCTGGTGTGCTAATCTACATATCTGCTTCCCACTTGTTGCCCGAAGCCAGGGCTTCACAGTCCTATGAAATCAAGCATTCTATGTGGGCTTTTTTAATAGGGGTTTGTACAGCAATTCTCATTGTGGTCTTCAAGTAAAAAAACCTTATTCATTATCCTTTTTTATTCGATATAGAAAAGCGGTTTCAAGTCGATGGTCTTGTATCTTTACTACTTTGATTTTCACTCCATATGCTTCCAACTCTGGTGTACTACCATCTTCAGGTATGGAGCCTAATAGGCCAAAAACGAATCCTCCAAAACTTTCATATTCGTCTGCTGGCAATAGAACCCCTATAGCTTCTGAAACTTCATCTAGTGGAGCTGAACCTGCAATTTGCCATGTTGTAGTGTCAATTTTTTTAATAAGCGGTGGATTTTTTGGTGCATGAGTGTCATCTTCTAAATCTCCAACCAACTGCTCTAATAAATCATGCATAGTTACAATACCACTCATACCACCATAATCATCTAATACAACCGCAAAATGAATACGAGTAGACTGCATATTCTGAAAAACGATGTTTGCGCGAGCTTTTTCTGGAACGTAGTATGGAGGTCGTACTGCTGATTTTAAAACATTTTTACGAGAAATGTCTTGCAAACGAAAATAGTCTTTCGTATACAAAACACCCACTACATGGTCTGCTGTTTGTTGGCAAACCGGATAAATGGTGTGGTCGCTTTCGCAAATAATACGCTGCCAAGTCGGATCATCGTCATCTTCCCAAAGAATCACAACATTGGTTCTGTGTGTCATAATCTCAGAAACGGGTGTATCGTCAAACTCAAAAATGTTTTGAATCATCATTTTTTCATTTTTTTGAATGGTTCCTTTTTCGCTTCCAGTGTCGATCATCATTCGAATCTCTTCTTCGGTAATCACTTTTTTGTGCTGGTGAGGATTAAATCCCATAAGTTTCAAAGAAGCATTGGTGGTAAGAGTCAATATCCATACTACTGGTGCAAAAATTTTTGAAATGCCGTACATCAAATCAGAAAAAAACAAAGCAATTTGTTCTGCTTTTTGCATTGCAATTCTTTTTGGGACCAATTCTCCAAAGACCAGAGTGAGAAAAGAGAGGATTATGGTTATCACCACAACCGATATAATGTTCAATGTAGCCTGCTGAATGGGGACTCCGAGTCGAAGAAGCCATTTTGTAAAAGGCATCGAGAAATTACTGGCTGCAAAAGCACTCCCCAAGAAACCTGCCAAGGTAATACCAACTTGGATTGTTGCCAAAAAATGAGAAGGTTCACTGGTTAGTTTTTTTAAACGTATAGCCCTTTTATCTCCTGCAGATGCAAGCCTGGAAAGCTTGTTATCATTCATTGTAATGACTGCAATTTCTGCACAAGCAAATATTGCATTGGTTAAAATCAATCCAAGCTGTAATAAAAATGCAGTCATCATAGAAGATCACCCCATGGTGTGTACATACAAAACACTGCAAACCATTTGTTTTCCAAGGTCATATCCTTTCCATGCTTAAAATCTGCAAAAGTACTTATATAGTACACAAAAAGGATAGTAATCACAAAGGAAATGTGTCAGTATTTAGCGATATACAACCTGCGAAGCAGAGAGTTCATTCGAAACATGGTATTTGAGATGGATGGTCTGCGTTGGTGCTATCCATTCCACCTTATACCCTAAATTCTCTGCAACAAAACGGAGAGGTAAGAATGTTCTTCCTTCTTGAATCTGTGGAGCAATACGAATATTGTCTGGATCAATTTGAATCGATTGCCCATTCATTTTTGCAACAGGATTGTCTACCCAGAGCTCTATTGTTTTTTCTCCCACATAAATCGTCACTTTTCTCTCTTGATCATCCCATTTCAATTCTGTATTTTTTAAATAGTGAAGAATAGGTAGGGACTCTACGAGCTTGCGTACAGGTACATATGTTCTTTTTTCAAACAAATATGGAGCAGCTGCAATAGTTTCATCCACCTTATTCACTTCAATTGTTTTAGATCCAATTTGTAAGGTGATCCACACTATACAATGAAGAGTTACGGGTACAATGATTTGTTGATCATTCCCTGCAAATGTTATTGCTCCCTCGTAAGTGCCAGCTTTCAAAGATCTAGCATCCAATGTGCACACAATTTTTTCGGTATCGTCATCATAGTGACTGGTTCCAAGCAAAAGCCATTCTTGGTTTGAAGATATTGATCCTTTCAAGCCTTTTCCGCCAGTATTACGTAAAAAGATATCCAATAAAGAGCTTGATCCAATAGCAACTTCTTGAATTATTTCTTTAGGGGTAACTTCCAGAAAAGGAGTAGCAAGAATATGAACAACTATTGGAATGGTCTGTTTACCTCCGTTGCTGATTACTAAAATACTCGCCTTATAATCACCTGATGGTTTATTCTCCGTTTCATACTGAACAGTAAACTTTGTCAAGCGATCATCGATGGTATTGTGTGAAATCTGGAGCCAATCTTCAGAACCATGAATAGCTCCATCCAATCCAGAACCTCCTTTGTTGTGAACATAGAAGGTTGTAGCATCCGGCCTCGTACCCTCGTAGACAGTGAGTTCAACAGAACCAGGAACAATTTCCAATTGTGGATGTGCGAATACATCAAGACGAACTGATACGGTTGCATCTCCTGCATTAGAATGGAAATGGATTGCACCGGAATAATGACCTGCTTTTTTATCAGAAGGATCTATATACACCTTGACGGTAGATAGTTCTGGATAAATCTCTGTAGAATCACATTGGATCCAAGTCTCCGTTGAAAAGATGGAACCGGTAACATTGCCTTCCAACTGAACTTGTACAAGGTTAACAAAGCGATCTGTATCTCCTTCCCAGGCAGTCTCGCGAATTTCCAAAGGAGTAATTTCCATAGCAAGAACTTCTTTAGGAGTAAAATGTGCAATACTCCGGCCGCAAATGGCCCATATATGATCCTCTGTTCCGCTTAAGTGATGAGGAGGATATCCATCAAACAAAACAGAATTAGAAAATAACTCTTTGCCATTTTCCGGATCAATATATTGGACTTTAATATGATTGTCATAGTTGTATCTAGATTGTTCTGATCTTACACGATGAACAGTACAAATGATGATATAGTCTTCGTTACAAAAATATGGACCCACCCAACTTCGTTCACCAACTTTTTGCCGCCATTCAATCCTACCGGTATTTGTGGATAGACATAGCAAAGACCCACTATAATCTAAAAAGTAGATATAGTCTTTGTATTTGGCTAAATTGACATTGTAAATATAGTCGTGTCTTTCATCAGAAAGTAACAAACGGTACGATTGACGTAATCGATTGCCTGAAGTGGATAGACAAAACAAGTAATTAGGGAGCTCTCCTGTTCCAGATAAAGTGGATATAACATAGATTTTGTCTTCAACGAAAAGAGGCATGCTGGTGCCAACGAAATCATCCATGATTATGGTATCGAGAAGTCGTCCAGTGTGACGATCTAAAAGAGTCATGTAACAAGGTTGTACAGCCGTTATAGTACCATCTGGATTTTGATTGACACAATTGGTAGAAGGAATAGCGATGTAACGATCATTAAATGCAGGAGCGTTAAAACTCCAATATCCCTCTCCACCTTTTAACACTTCAGAGGACCAATTCATTTGACCTGATACAAGATCAAAAGAATACACTCTGTTCTGAATGCTCAGGTAGTTGCTTTGAGAAGAACTTCGAATTTCAATCACTTTAACAAACACTTCGTTATCGCTTGCAGTCATACTATTTGCGTAGTATCCTTTGATTTCTTTTTTCCAATGAATGCTTCCCGTATTCGGATCCAATGCATACACACATGAAACAAAGCCAGTTTTACGATCCCAATTCCCCTCAATCGTTTCCAAAAGAAGCAGCTGGTTGGTTGTCTCAGAAAATATACAACCATTCCCCATCAGAATATTTACATTTGTCACAGTAGAGTATTTTTTTTTCCAGATCAAGTTCTGCGTAGAAACATCGTAGCAGTGGACTGTTCCAGTCTCAAATTCAACTAAGTAGTATTGATTATTCGCAACAATAGGGGGGCGTTGACTTTGTATCGGAAGAAACTCATCAAACTCCATCGTAGTTGGAAACGAAGCTGTAGTAAATCCAGTGTTTCGATGATCCACCCTAAGAAGTGGCCAGTTGGTGTATGTTGCAGTATTTGCAGATACTCTAATTGAAGAGGAATACGATTGTCCAACAAAAAGAAACAAAACAACCAAATAAGATAATACTCTACGTTTCATAGGCTACCCTCTGTTATTTTTACTATATCAGTTCATTATGAATACAACAGAGATAGAGAATGGTTCATAAATTGAAAAACACATTTTCCGTGAGTCACTATTTATGTTTATTGTTTTATCCACATAAACAGTATATAATCAAGCTATGAAAAATCCATTTATTGTTGGTCGAAAATTTGATCCACAGAGTTTTATTGATCGAGAAAAAGAGTCTTCCATTCTTCGGGAAGAAATTGAACAACAGGGTAACACTGTAGTATACGGTACTCGCAGACTTGGTAAAACGTGGTTGATCGAAAAAGTTTTTCATGAATTGAGCATTGAAGGCAATCAAATCACACATTTTTTTGACGTTCAACAGTATCCAACATTATCTTTTTTCATCAGTGATTTTGTAAGTAAAATGTATAACTCCTCTTCATTTGAAGGAAAAATTGAGCATTTTTTCAAGCATTTTCTTCCCAAAACACATAGTCACTTTTCTATCTCTATGGGTCCGATTCGATTTGAACTACGTTCTCGCAAGCAAGAAGATCTTTATGAGGCCTTTGTTGAGGCGATCCAAATTCCTGAGTACCTTTCTCGAAAAAAGAAACATGTAATTGCTTTGGATGAATTCCAAGAGCTATCCATCTTGGATCCCTCAATTATACCTTTGTTTCGAAGTCAAATTCAACACCAGAAAGAAGTCACTTATATCTTTGCAGGCTCTCGCGAATCACTACTGCAAAAAATATTTTTATCAAAAGATGCTCCATTTTTTAAATCCATGCGACAACTGCACTTAACACAATACCTTCCACTCGATTCATGCAGTCACTATATCAGTAAAAACTTCTATGATAGTGGAAAAAAAATACAACCCGATGGAGTGAGTGCAATATTAAAGGTCTCCCAAGGTCATCCATTGTTCCTACAATTATTGGCCCGGAGAGCATGGCAAAAAACAGATCAAATTTGCAATGAAGAAATTGTGCATCAAGCATTACAAGAAGAACTTACATCCAATCAATATGAATACGATTCTCGATTTAGCAGAATACGATCGAAAGAACAACGAATTGTGCTATTCTGCCTAGCTACAGAAAAAGGTGGTCTCTTTAGCCAGGAAATAGCAAGTCAATATGGTATTGTGCATCCCAACACTTTAAACAGAGCTATTCTCCACCTAATCGAGTTAGATTTTATTGAAAAACTGGATCGAGGGAAGTACCGATTTACCGATTTGTTTTTCCAAGAGTATATCCGACAACAATGGATGTAAAAAAATCTGTCGGAGGATGAAGCAGAGATCACCATTCTTTTTTAGATCGAATATACTTTTTGGCATTCTTAATTCCATTAAATCCAGAAAACATATCGTCAACTTTTCGCTTGTCAATTTGTCTGGAATTCATTCCCCTGTATTTTGCTTCCTTTTTTAACTTTTGATAGCTTTCTAGTCGATCTTCAGACAAAATCCCCTCTTCGATTGCCTTGCGTACTGCACAGTGAGGTTCATGCTGATGGGTACAATCTTTAAATTTACAATGCAAAGCCAATTCCTCAATATCTGTAAAAGTTTTGGATACATCTGCAGAATCCAAACCCAGTTCTCGCATGCCCGGTGTATCAATCACAGCTCCACCTGAAGGCAAAAGAAACAGTTCTCGGTGTGTAGTCGTATGCTTTCCCCTGTCGTCATTCCGGATCGATTGGGTAGCCATGATCTCTTGACCAAGTAAAAGATTGATCATGGTGGATTTCCCCACACCAGAAGATCCAACAAAAGCAATGGTAACTCCCTTTTTTAAGTACTTCTGAATTGGCTTAAGTCCATCTTTTTGAAAACTGGAAGTAACGATAATCTCTATGCCAACAGCTACAGTTTCTACTTCCTTTATCATGGAGGTCAGGCTCTCGCATAAATCTGCTTTTGTTAGAACTACAACTGGAATGGCTCCGCTATCCCAGGTAACAGCAATGTATCGCTCCAAACGACGCAAATTAAAATCACTGTTTAATGCCATGCACACAAAGACAATGTCAATGTTGGCGGCTACCATTTGTGTTTCTTGCTTAATCCCAGCAGTTTTTCTTGAAAAAGCACTTTTACGATCCAGCAAGTGCTGAATGATAGCATTGCCATGTTCATCATTATCTCGGTCTAATAGCACAAAATCTCCAATCACTGGGTACTGAAAAGAATATGCTGCATCATGATGAAATTTTCCTGCAACTTCAGCCTTACATTCACCGTTTTCGGTGAAAACGCGATATATCGACCTAAACTGTGCAATCACTCTTCCAATGGTTAATGATGGAAACTCATTTGCTTGTTCCATCATTTCGCTGGTTAATCCAATTTCTAGTAACCTGTTCATAAACACCTTCAAACAAAATATATCATGAGAATACTGTTAATTTCTCATGATATATTTTACTCAAAAAAAAATTCTGTCCAGCATGATTGTTTGTATGACGAATCTAGAACGTTATTCGTTACCTTTGCCCGAATCTTGTACATCCATAAGTTCCTCGGGATACGGATCAAACAACCTTTGCCCCAAGAGATATGGTTCTTGAAATCGGATTATCCATGATTTCATTAAACTCAACAAAGCGCTTAGTGGAATACGTTTTTCTTGATAATGTTGCACTTGCTTCAGGAAATACGAACGTTCCTGACTGCTCAATTGATCCGAAACATACCCAAAGCAATGCTGCAAAGCATTCACAATAGAAGGCGTACGTGGTAACGTAGAAAAAACTTCTGCAATGTACCCTTGATAGGAAGAAAGAACTTCCTCGTTTGACATTTTCTTTGCTTGCGCAACCAATTGACCCATTTTTTTCAGAACAGAAGGGCGGTATGCCATAAAAAGATATTTGTGAATGGTATGAAACTGAACCAGAGAAGAGATCGAATATGCTGCTGACAGCTCCCGGAAGGCACTCTGCAAATAGATCCGAGTAAAAAAATGTTCTCGAATCCTTGCATTATTCATTCTTCCTTCATCCTCGACAACAAGAAATGGATAGATGTGTTGAATTTTTTGTGGGAAATACCCTATCCCCTTTCCAATGGTTGATTGGCTGTTCATGGTTGGATACAAACGTACATCTTTGACACCACAAGAAGGAGATCGACTTTTCAATAGAAATCCATCCAAATCGGGATGATCAAGAAGCCAGGAGGTAATAAATGAATTCATTTCTTTCGTACAATCTTTATTCAGTGCTGGTTGCATCATATAGTACTGATCATCTGTTTGCACTAATCGAGTTGCTTTTCTTGGAACGCCCAAACCAATCGAAACTTCTGGACAAACTGGCACAAAATCGAAAAAGGGCTTCATTTCTTCAATGAACTCACTAGGGATCATTTGTCCATCATATCTGCATGAATCAAATGTTAAACATCGACTTACACCAATTCTTGGTACGGTATATTGCATAATCCCTCCAACCCATGAAGTGGGAAATCTATGAATAAGTGCTGGTATCAATTTGACTGTACACAATTTGTAACAAATGTAAAGCAATACGGATTAAAATGTTAATCCATACACTCTTCTTTTTGCTCTTTTCGAATCACTCTAGAGGATTTTTTGGTCATTGTTATATTGAAATATCCGAAAATTCCAACTACAATCAGGGTCATCCAACAAATTAAAGCATATGGAGCGTAAGCAGTAGCACTCACTCCTAGGGTGGTAAAAATAAACAATCCGCTTGTGTTCCAGGGTATCAGAGGAGCAGTTAAGGTTCCTCCTGCTTCCAGCGCACGGCTTAAATTCCGTAAATCGAGTTTATGGGCAATAAACTCATTTTCGAACATTTGTGCTGGAATAATTACAGCCAAATACTGATTAGCGCCAAATATATTGATAAACACAGAACTCGATATCGTAGCCATAATTAAATTTCCCGTACGTTTTAACAAAACTGAGAAACTTTTTACAATCACTTCCAACATTTTACACCTTAGCATAATACCACCCAGAGCAAGAGAAATGATAGCAAGAAAAATGACACTATACATACTACTCATACCACCGCTGGACAAAACTTGATCCATTTCTTCCCAGCCTGAATTTATCACAAAGCCGTTATTAATTGTTTGAAACACAGTTCCCATTCCCTGCCCTTGAACAAGTAGTTGCATTAGTCCCCCTAATAATACTCCCATCATCAAGCTAGGTATTGCTGGTACTTTCAACACAATGGCTACAATAATAAAAACAGGTGGAATAATGAGCAAGGGGGAAAGATTAAAGTGGTTCAAAATAAAATCCTGGTATTTTTGGGGATCAATCGCAACGAAATCTGTACTCAGTAAAGAGAAGTTTAGAATGCTGTACAAGATCAAGGCTACAATAAAAACAGGGATTACACTATACAACATGTGCTTAATATGTTTGTATAGATTCAATCCCAAAACTCCCGGTATAAGGTTGGTACTATCAGAAAGAGGTGAGAGTTTGTCTCCAAAAAAGGCTCCAGATACTACAGCTCCAACCACAACAGGAGCTGGTAAACCTAGCCCATGCCCAATCCCTACACTTGCCAATCCAATCGTTCCTATAGTAGTCCATGAACTTCCTGTTACAATCGAAACAAAACTGCAAAGAACCAGAATGATGGGTAAGAACCACAATGGATGCATAATATGAAAGCCATAATAAATCAAAGCAGGTACAATTCCGCTACCCACCCAAACACCAATCATCATGCCAATAATTAGTAGAATGAGTATTGCGGGGATAACCCTATGTATACTTTCAATAAAACCTCTTTTAATCTCTTTCCACGAATACCCGTGCATATAGGCCACCAGCCCTGCTGTGATAGTTCCAAGCAGCAATGCTACATGAGGTTCTACATCAAATACAAATACAGACCAACCCAAGGCTACACCTGTCACTATCAAAGGCAACAAAGAAAAGAACAAAGAAGGTGGTTGGTTTTTGTGTGATCGACTCCACATCATATTAAAACTATACCAAAAAATCTGATGGTATCAACTTCTACAATATAAAGTCTCATATCGAAACCGCTGAAAGCACTTTCGTTTCGAATAGTGAATCTTCGTTAAAAAATAAGTTTTTCACGCTGATAACGAAAAATCATCCGTACTTCGCACCAAAATGATATCACCTGGAAGGTTCATAATATCGCGCTGGAAAGAAACTCTTTCAACATTTGAAGCTTCATCTTTAACTATTTTAAAACCCGCAAAAAGCACTGCAGAAGGTTCCATTTCTTCCCGAATGGCCTTCATAGGGTTTTCACAGGGGATAATGAATATCTCTGCGCTGATTCGCCAATTTTTTAGCATTTCTTCCATAACTCGTCGCATGTTTTCTACATCAACCTTACACGGTACAGGTCGAAGAATTCGTAAAGGACAATCCCTCCACTGACGATTTTCTTTCAGCAAATAGGCAAGCATAAGCATCATGGATCCATTTAAGGTATCTTCCCAAAGGATATTAATAGCACCACTAGGAGATTCCCACATTTGAGATTCTTTTTGGCATCGAACAATGATGAGATTCCGCTTCATTCTCTTCACAATGCTTACAATATCTAAAAATACTTTTGACTTTTCCGGATCGCCACTCCATCCTAAAAGAACGGTGTTAGGCTTAATCCCTCCAATGCCGTGACATTGGATCAGTGCCTTCAAACCAGATGTAAATCGTTCATCAAGGACAACTGCAGGAAAGGCCATTAAACTCTCTTCTCGAATGAATCTGCGTAGCTGCTTTTCAGCACTGGCTTGTACTTCGTATAACTCTTCAATTTTCCCTGTAATAATTTGAGCAATCGATACAAATCCACGCTGTCCTGTTAACAAAGAAGCATATTGAGTCAGATGAAGTCGATTATACGGACCTCCACTCAAAGTTAAAATGGACAAACGCCAGTTTTTTGGATGATATCGCTTCTGTTCAAGTTTTAACAATGCTTTTCTAGCCCATTGAAATGCTAAACCGCTGTTTACATCTCCCCAATTCACAATAATCTTTGATCGCTCTACAAAAACATACATCCCTGCTGAAAGCAAAATCGCCAAAAGGGCCCATAAAGGATGTATAAGGAACATTACCACAAGACATGCAAGTGCTCCAAACAAAGAAATTGACCAGTGATTCATGCGAAAAGTAGGTCGAAAACTGGGAATTTTGGATATCGACTCATAAAAACAAGCCAAATTCAAAACTCCATACGTGATTAAGAAAAACATCGTAATAATCGGAGCGATTGTATTTAAATCTCCAGCTAAAATAGCAATTTGAGAAATGAAAAATGTAAGTACGATAGCAAACCGAGGTTCATTACTAACACCACTTCCCTTGCCAAAAAGTTTTAACCAAGAGAAAACTTTATCATTCGCAAAGGCTTGTAAAACTCTTGGTGCACCCATCATACTTGATAGTGCAGAGGATAGAGTGGCACAGAATACTCCTGCGTAAATCAAAACACTCCATCTGGCAGTATCCCCCATTACAAAGTTATCTCCCAAAAGGACACTCCTTGGATTCGTGCTTACAAGAAAAAAAGCAATACCTAAATAAATAAATGCAGTAAAACTAATTGCTAACATGGTTCCTATTGGTAAAGAACGACTGGGATTCTGCAAATCACCCGACATATTCACACCTGCCATAATCCCAGTTACAGCAGGAAAAAACAATGCAAATGTAGTAAAAAAGGTGTATCTTGAAGTCCACTCTGAAGTTAAATTAGACAGAAGTGTCGGGATAGAGAACTGGCTCCAGGCACCAACAAAAAAGGAAACTATCGAAAGCATTAAAACAGCCAGTATGACATACTGCACTCGAATTGTCCATCCCGCACCAACATATACAGAAACAAAAACTAGAATATTAGCAATTGAAGCAACAGCAAGAAAAGAGAGTGGTAACTCCGGAAAAGCAGATAAAACTGCTTCCGTAAATCCAATTACATAAAGAGCAACAGCAGCAGATTGAGCAAGATAAAAAAAAACTGCTATGACGCTCCCAAATTCAACACCTAGGCTGCGGCTAATCATATAGTAAGCACCGCCACCTTTGACTCGCATATTTGTGGCAATGGAAGAAACAGATAGAGCAGTAGCAAATGTAATACTTTTAGCGAAAAATAAGATTAAAAGAACACCCCACAGGCCAGCATAGCCTGCTACCATAGGAAAACGTAAAAACATAATAACACCCAGAATCGTAAGGACACTAGGGGTAAAAACACCACCAAAGGTACCAAATTTGGTCCTTTTGTTCTGGTTCTTGTTGGTTACTTTGCTATTTGCAATAGCCATTACCACCTCAATATATGAAAATTCTTGAGTTCTTTATCTCAAGCTAAATCAATCACAACAGAGCTTCAATTTCCTTTTCAAGTTCTTCGGGTGCAACCGTTGGGGAGAATCGCTGAATTACATTCCCGTGACGATCTACAAGAAATTTAGTAAAATTCCACTTAATGCTTTCTCCCTGAACAACTTGCTGTAGATCATGCAAAATCTTTTTGAATTTTCCGGTTTGCTCATTCTCTACGTCCTGAGGTTTTTCCTTTTTTAAGTATTTGTAGAGCGGATGGGCTGTTTCTCCGTTTACATCAATCTTTCCAAATATCGTGAAGGTGACACCATAGTTCAGCTTGCAAAACTCTGCAATTTCTTCGTTAGTTCCGGGTGCTTGTGCTAAAAATTGATTGCAAGGAAAATCTAAAATTTCAAAACCACGATCTTTAAACTTTTTGTATAACTTTTCCAGTCCTTCATACTGTGGTGTAAAGCCACACTTTGTTGCGGTATTCACAATCAATAAAACTTTTCCTTGATATTCTTTTAATAATACATCATTTCCAGCACGGTCTTTTACAGTAAAATCATATATGCTCATCACTACCTCCAAAAAACACAGGATTAAATGCTATAAAAGTAGGATATCACAAAAAGTGCAGTACATCTAGATATGGAAGATTCTTTTGGTGGATTCATGTTTCAAGAACCCACCCAATTCTTACAACTAGCCATTGAGTTTCTGAAAAAATGACAAAGGCCATAAGGGGACATAGTATAGTATTTATACCCGTTATTGATTGATGATTTCCCAATAGCCAGTTTTCTTTGATCCTTTTCTGCGAATCTTTTTTTCTTTTCTTAGCTGGACAATGGTCCTATAAATTGTTGACCTACCTTTGTGTAATCGATGAGCGATTTCCTCATAAGATGCGGTTGGATCTTCCTGTAAAACACGAATCAACGACAAAGTAATGTCTTTTAAAGTATCATTTTTCGTTCCATTTAAAGTTTCAGTCGAATATTGTATTTGATTTCTTCGATGAATCACTACTTTGAATTGATGTAAATGCTTGTCATTTAAAAAAGAAATATGGGGGTATTTCTCCAAAGCTCTTTGTATGCCAGTTCCTAAACCGCTGTAAGGTAAAATACCTTTTGACATATAGGAACATAAAATTGGGTTTCTTATAATGGAAATGCCTGATTTAATTTTTTGAACCGTTAAGTGATTTGGAAGGCTTCCAGGACTTATGATTTCAATCCGATCTTGATACACAAAAATTCGTATAGGAGACTGACAAAAATAGTCCCTATGAACTAAAGCATTAACAAGAAGTTCTTCAAATACAATGCGTGATATTTCAGGCGCAGAAGGAGAGTTTACACTTCTTCCTGTTTGCATCTTTGGTAAACATCGCATAATGAAACCAATGGAACCTTGGAACACTTCATACAAATACCCCTCATGATCTTCTTTATCTAGATAGTGATCCATGTCGTTAGTAGTTCCAGGAAAAAAAATAGACTTAACTATGAAACTCGGTTTGTACAATTGTGGTTTATCACCGAACAAAAGTAGTCCTGCTAAATTCAAATAGTTATTTTTTAAAAGCCCAAGGTTTTCAAGTAGCAATTGCTTCTTTTCCTTTTCATTAGGAAGCGATTGTCCAAAAAAACCTTCCAGAAATCGAGAAAAATATTGAAAATGAATAGCGTCTATGGTCGCTTTCGTGGGGGTTTCATCTGCATGGATCTGATCGGACATCTGGAAGAATCTTCTTAATTCTTCTTTGGAGTTGATTCTCCGTTTATCTGCACCAACTTTAAGCCAGATGATTCCTTCATTGTCAAAATATGGTTTATCGATTCCTTCTAGTACACGCAAGCACACAACAACTTTACCCTGACCGATAGATATGTTTTCTGATTTAATAGTTACAGGACCTTTGATATGTTGACTCGAAGTATTGCTGATCACATTGTTGATACGCTTCAAATCACTCGATTCAATTCCAGTACATTCTCCTTCGTCAGAAACACCTAGTAGTATCCAACCTCCTTCTGAATTTGACATCGCAACAATCTCAGAAGATAGGGATCTTTCATTATCTATAGTCCTTTTGAATTGATGTTGGCTATCTTCACCATTCTCAACCATTCTCTTAAGTTCTTCAAAGTTCATTCTATGGCACCTTCATCTATTTATAGTTTCATTTTAAGTACCATTTATAGTACCATAATCAATACATTTATTCAATCTTTTTTCGAAACACATTAACTGAACATCCTCTCTGGTATATCTCGAAAAATTCCTGCACGAAGAAATAAAGTTTCATGGTATCATAGGAACATGAAGATATATTATTCCATTCCATCTTTAGATGGTATTGAAGAATTTATAGAACAATGCTACGAGATAAAGATTTCCACTATATCTCTATTCAGGGATATGATTGGTTCAGTATATCGCGTTTCTACCTTACAGAAGCAATACATCTTTAAAGTATATCGATCTTTTGATGAACAAATAGCAATACAAGCTTCTATGGTGAATAAGTTTTTAGATACAAACGGTTTTCCTGTTCCTACCATTCGAAACACTCTGGAAGGACTTCCGTATTGTTCGATAACAATGCCTGAAGGTGAACGCATTGGTATTCTTTCAGAGTATATTCAAGGCAAAAATCCAACAAAAGAAAGAGATTTAGAAACCATTGGCAAGTTGACTGCCTTGATGCATCAACAAATGAAATCCTATCCCCATTCACTTCGTGCTTTGGGAAAGGCTCATTTTGTCGGGCAATTCCTTCAGAATTTACATAACAATCATTGCCCCGAAAACTATTATCAAGAATTTCATGAAATAGGTTCTAATCTATGGAATCGAGTTTCTTCCGGTTTCCAGGGATTCACTCATGGAGATTTGCATACAGGAAATTTAATCAAAACATCGAAAAATGAAATCTACTTTCTAGATTTTGATGTGTCTTCAATCTCTTACCCAGTAATGGATGCATCTACAATATCAGATGCAACGGATTTTAATGTTGTGTCCTTGTGTGATATGAAGCGCACTATGGAATATTTTGATCAATTTGCCAAAGGGTATACCGCAATATTGAATCTGAATATATCAGATGAAAAGGTATTGTTAGACTGCATTGCACTTCATCACTTTGAGTTAAACGGTACTATTCCTTTGTACAAACTACCGCTACAAGGGAATCACTGGTTTTTCACCGATTATTTTACTCGTCATTTACAATGGGTTCGCAAGTGGGAGCTGTATAGAAAAAACCATTTTTCAAAATAAGGTAGAGTGAATATGAAAAAATTATCAGAAGCATCAAGAAGAGAATATGTGCATCGTATTAATCTGGTTTTAGACTATATTGATCAGCATTTAGAAGAAAATATTACTCTCGATCAATTGGCACAAGTTGCATCCTTTTCAAAATATCATTTTCACAGATTGTTCTATGTTTTCATCGGTGAAACCCTCTATCAATACATTCGTCGATTGCGATTAGAAAAAGCCTGTACCCTGCTGCTGGGTCAAGCAAATCTATCTATTACAGAAATTGCCTTCCTTTCAGGCTTTTCTACACCCTCTGGTTTTACACGTAGTTTTTCTGATGTCTGCGGTGTTTCACCCTCGCAGTGGAAAGAAGACCAATTGAAAAAAAGCAATTGTGAAACACTACATCGCAATTTCGATCAAGTACATAGCAAGAATGGAAATGCACATCACAGCAATAGAATGTATGCTACAACCATTCAATCTCAAAGGAGTATAGACATGAAAGATCATGATGTAGTAGTAAAAGAATGTCCCGAAAAGACAGTTGCTTATGTGCGTTATATCGGCCCTTACAAGGACAACCCGGATTTATTTGAATCTCTCTCCAATCAGCTTTGTACATGGGCAGGACCAAGAAATCTGCTTCGCTTTCCTGAAACGGAGTTTATCATTGTGTACCACGATAACCCCGAAATAACAGAAGAAAGCAAGCTTCGTATCAGCGTTTGTATAACGGTTCCATCCGATACTCAAGTCGATGGAGAAATTGGAAAAATGACCATACCTGCTGGCACATACGCATTTTCTCG
>NPIE01003326.1_pt1 | contig 29592 bp, 30 predicted proteins | sample 8637661 | NCBI WGS metagenome assembly NPIE01 (sample SAMN07420842, study PRJNA396082) | bioreactor metagenome | isolation source: sample BA12 brine-fed electro-methanogenic bioreactor BA | place: Japan: Kochi | collected 2016-12-09 | reverse complement strand
GGGCGTCGAGTTCGGACGCTATGCTGGTCAGGAGCAGGTCACCGTCGCGAACAATGTAAATGAAGGGCTGGCCCTGCTCACGCAGGAGATGGCACGCCGCGCCCGGCTTTTCCAGGTCGCCCACGTGCCCGCCCTGCCCGAATACGTCGCCGCCACCGGCGACCGGCTCCCGGCCCTGGCCCTCATCCTCGACGAGGTGGCCTTCATCCCGGAGGGCGCGCAGGAGGCCCTGGCCGATCTGGTCAGTCGCGGCGGCGCTTTTGGCATCTATCCCATTCTTGCTACTCAGCGCCCGGATGCTGAGGCGGTGAAGTCGCTGGTCAAGGCCAACCTGAGCACCCGGATCGCGCTGCCGGTGCCCGCCCACCAGGATTCGCAGGTGATCCTCGGACGCACCGGCGCGGAGAAGTTGCCCAAGAAGAAAGGGCGCCTGCTCCTGACCTGGGAGGGCCGCCTCGTCGAAGTGCAGGCCTTCCGGGTGGAGATCCCGGAAGCCGGAGCCAGCATCGAGGAGGATGCTGCGCCCACCGTATTGCTGGCGGCTGCCGAGCGCCGCCTGGTCCAGGTCGCGGTGGAGGAGTTGGACGGACAGTTCAACATCAATGCGCTCGTCGCCAGCACCGGAGAGAGCCGGCGCTGGATTCGCAAGGTGGCCCAGCGGTGGGAGGCCCAGGGCTGGCTGACGCCGGTCCAACGCGATGCTCAGGGGCACAAAGTGGGGCGACGGGTAACCCCTGCCCTACGCCGGGCAGCGAACCTAGGGGACCTGGTGACCTAGGGAACCTACGTGACCTAGGTGTGACTTAGGTTAAGATCTGTCGAGGTCTGGCTATGACCCGGTTCATCCGCCCGATCCGGCACGCAGACATAGAAAGGAGAACATCGAATGGCTATCATTGCTATGGCAAATCAAAAGGGAGGGGTGGGCAAGACCACGCTGGCGGTGCATCTGGCCGTCGGGGCTGCGCAGCGCGGGCAGCGGGTGATTCTGGTGGATGCCGACCCACAGGGAAACGCTACATCCTGGCTCATGGATGGCGAGACGGACGAGGGGCTGTTCCGGCTGCTGGTGTTGAATGAGAAAGCGGTGCGGGCGGTGCGCCCGCTCGGCCGGTGGGGGCTGGGGCTGGTACCCGGCAATTACCGGACGGGCGAGGCGCTGACGATGCTGGCCGCCGTGGGGCGGTTGGCGGAGATTCCGGCGCGGGTGAAGCCGCTGGCGGAGGTGTGCGATCTGGTGATTGTCGACATGCCACCGAGCCGGAGTGCGGGTTTTGTGGAGCTGTTGAGCGCGACGGATTGGATCATCATTCCCACGCAGTTGGAGCGCTTGGCCTTGGAGGGCGTCTCGCTGATGGCGCAGATGGAGGATCTGGTGGGGGCGTTCGGCCAGGCGGTCTGGCCGCCGGTACCCCTGACGATTCGGGTGACGGAGGCTGTGTCGTATGGGAAGGTACTCTTCGGTCATTGCCCGGATGAGGCGGTTACCGGGGTCATGCAAGGATTGGTCGACCGTATGTTGGAGGTATTGAGTCATGGGTAACAGAATCGGTGGGTTGCGTCAGGTTGATCCAGCGGTGCGGGCGTTTCAACAGAAAGCGGCAGTGAACCCGGGTGCGCTGACGGCGAAGCAGCGCCGGGATCGAAAGCGCGTGCGGGTGATGTACGATATGGACCCGGAGGTGAAGGAAGCGGTGGAGGCTATCGCCGAGGAGCAGGGGACCAGCGCCAGCCAGGCGGCGGCGCTGTTGCTGGCGTGGGCTGCTTGTGGTTACTACGGTGAGGCGGCCGAGACGCTGAAAATGGCCTTCTACGAGGGACGGGCGCGAGCCCGGACGCCGCGCTTCGAGTGGAATATTGAGGTGAGCGAGGGTTGGCTCGATGTTTTGGAGGAACGGCAAGATTAAACGGCAGTGTTAAACATTGCCGTAGGTTTTCTGAACGGCAGCATCAAACATTGCCGTATACGGCAACGATTGACCTTCCCAGAGCGCCCAGGAGCGGCGCAACGTGAAAACAGGTGTCAGGGTATAGGTGCGAAAAAAAGCCCGCTCCTGGGCACGCTGGGCGATCCGCAAGTCAACGGAGGTTTTTATGAGCATCAAGATTATGTCGCACGTGTGGGAACGCAGCCAACAGAAGGGCTCGCGGCTTTTGCTGCTGCTCGCCATCGCAGATCATGCCGACGAGAATGGATTCGCCTGGCCTGGCATCGCTACTCTGGCGGAGAAGATCCGCATGTCGGAACGCCACACGAAGCGGCTCATCGGGGAGTTGGAGGCCGAGAGCGAGCTCTACGTCGACCGGCGGGATTATCACAACCGCTACATCGTGCTCTGTGGCGTGACCGATGAGAGCCTGACTGCCGCCCTGGTCACGCGTTTGGGGCACACGAAGGCCGAGGCGGTGGCGATCCTGGAGGCCCAGCGGTCTGCAGGCGATAAAACCGACGTTGAAGATGGTGACAACTTGTCACCGAGTGACAAAACCGGCACGCAACATGGTGACACCCCCGCGCAACATGGTGACACCCCCGCGCAACATGGTGACACCCCCGCGCAACATGGTGACACCCATGTCCCCCTAACCGTCAAAGAACCGTCATTAGAATCATCAATAGAACCGTTAGATGATGATGATGACGCGCGCGACCCTGTTTTAGCCGAAGTGGCGCGCCTGTACGAACAGGAGATCGGTGGGACTATGAGTCCCCTGCTCTTCGACGAGATCCTGGAACTCACTCGGACTGAGCGCAACATCGACCGATGGCGAGAGGTGTTTAAACAGTCGATTGGCAAGTACGATCGGTGGGCCTGGATCCGGAAGGTGATTGCGAATCCCCGTGGCGGGGCGCGGCGCGGGAACGGGGCTCTGCGGAAGAAGCCAAGCGTGTTGACTGTGAAAACGTCAAATGCGCCGCCCACTGCTCGCCAGCAGCGTATCCGCGAGATGATGCAGGCGCGCAAATCCGGGGGTGAATCGTGAGTGTCGTGATGACCGCAACCAAGAGCGATGAGTTGACCACAATTGCTAAACGCGGTGGGTTGACGGGCTGGCTTCAGACTGCTCGCCTCTCCAATTTCTACCCGCGCGAGAATTATCCGGAGGCCGAAGCGGCCTGGGAAGACTGCGTTTTGTTCGCCACGGGCGTGTTGCCGTGGGCGCAGTCGTCGAGCGGAATCTCCGAAACACGCAACTGGCTGATCCTGTCGGGCAACTACGGCACCGGTAAGAGTCACCTGGCTGCCGGCATCGTCTTCGACGTGTTGTTGAGCGGCGAATCAGCGATGTTTGTTCCCTGGGTCGAGCATCTGGACGCGATCCGCGACTCGTTCGGGAATCGCAAAACTTCGACCGCGGAACTGATGGCGGTTTTCACTGACCCCTATTTGCTGGCGATCGATGACCTGGACAAAGAGCCGCCGAGTGACTGGACACACAAGACGCTCTACAAAATCATCAACTACCGGTACAACCATAACTTACCCACCGTGATCACGCTGAACCACTCGCTGGATAGTGAGTTCGTGAGCGACATCATGCCGCCGGCGGTGCTCGATCGTGTCCTGGAGCGTACGTGGCGCGAAGTCCCCTTCACCGGTCCGTCGTATCGGTCTGGACTGGTTCTGTAGGAGGTTACCTAGTGTTAGGGAGAAATTCGATTTAAGTCTACTTGAAGTAGAACGGATGTTCAGTATAATAGGTTTAGGAGCCCAACTGATGTCCACGACTGAAGCCGAATTGGAAGATACACTTGCTCGTGTTCGCAACGCGTTAAGCGATATTGTGAGCGACACGCGTTTCGGGGAGATCACTATCGTGGTGCGACCGAAAAAGATCAAAGTAGGGCATACTAAGTCGTGGCAGACAGATATAGAGATCGAGGCCATTGACCCGCATCTCGCTCCTGTTAAATAATTTCAACCCAAGCATATAGCGTTTATCTTTACATTTGCCCGACCGAGGCCATTGACCCGGGGCAGACCAATAGGTCTGTCTCGGGTTTTTTTGTTGTTGGAGGATAGGTGGGAGACCTACTGGCCCAGGAGAAGGCCGCGATTGTGGTCTGGAGGTTGGCCCATGGGGAGGCTCTGCTGACGTCTGAGATCGCAGATCTGACCGATATGAGCCGCCAGGGCGCCTGGTCCATGATGACGACGATCTCCCGCGTTATCCCGATTTGGTGCGATTTAGAAGGGAAATGGCGTGCCGCGTCAACTGGGGGTTGACGCCCTTATGGTACGGTGAAGAAAACTAAATCTTCGGAGGTGTGTGGTGAAAGCAGTCAAGAGGTTGCTGGTTCTGGTTCTGGTGTTGGTGATGGGGTCTCTGGCTATCAGTGCTCCGGTGCTGGCGCAGGAGGCGCCCGAGGAGCCGGTTGTGGTGCCGCCCCTCGTGGAGACCCTGGGGCTTCTGGCTCAGGGCGTGGGCGTGGGCCTCGTCCTCTCCTTTCTGGCCGAGAAGGTCAAAGCTTTTCAAGATCTCAGGTCGGACGTCAAGGGCTGGGTGATCTTTGGGATCAGTATGGGACTGCCGGTCCTCGCTCGCGTCCTCTTGGACGTCGTTCCTCCCGAGTCCTGGGCACTTATTGAGCCTTACTGGCAGACGGTGGCCATCGCCTTCCTGGGCTGGGCCTCCAGTCAGGCCGTCTACCTGGGGATCATCAAGCGGGCGGAGCCCGTGGACCCGGCCGGCGAACCGGAGTAGGCCATGGATTGGGGGGAGATAGCGATCGCGATCATCACCGCAGCCCTCAGCGGCGGCGCCGGCGCGATCATAGGGGCTCGTTCGCAAGCGCGGAAGAATGACGCCGAGGCGACGCGGACATTGCTCGCGGCCGTCAACGAGAGTCTCGTGCGGCCGCTTCGGGAGCGCGTAGCAGACCTCGAGAAGGATCTCGAGCAGCGCGAGGTGCAGTGGGACCGGGAGCGCCGCTCTCTCTACGAGGGGATCCGCCGTCTGATTACGCAGTTGGTGGAGCACGATCTGGTGCCCTGTTGGTCGCCCAATGGATTTGAAGAAGAGGAGGATCTATGAGTCTCAAGAATTTCAATTTTAACCCGCACAATGCAACCCGGCACCCGACGCGCGATAACATCATCGAGCCGGAATTTTGGGCGGTGGAGTACCACGAGGGGCCCCACCCCGAGCTACCGGAGGGGATGATCGCCCACGCGCCCGAGACGTCTTTTATGAACCGTTGGGAGCATCCCGAGTTCACGCCGGGCACGCCGGAGGAGGACGACTACGCCTTCAAAGTTTATGTTCGACAGTCCATGCTCGCGGCGCTGCGCGGCACACTGGAGGAGGACTTCGAGGGCGGCGTCGTGGACGTGATGGCGGAGGTCTGGCCCAAGCTGCATATGCTGGTGCAGGAGGGACAGGGGCCACACCCCGACGACGAGCACGCTTTCCGGATCGGGCTGCAGATCAACGACGGTGAGATCTCCTGGATGTCGCCGGTGCCGTTCGACCACTACAGCACGGTGGTCTGGGGCGACGTCGAGATAGAGCCGGATGACGAGGTGCGCATCTGGCTACTCGGGAAGTGGCGAATCGACAATAGCGTCTTCATCAACGCGGTGTGGTTCGAGGACGCGGACGATAACGACGACGACCCTACCGATCCTCCTCCCCCACCCACCGGCACGCTGACAGAGTTGGGGCCGCTCACGCGACAGACGATTGCCGACGGGCTCAACGCGATTGCGGAGGCACTGGGATTTTCTTTTAGCCCAGGGGTGCCGACTCCCCCAGAAGAGCCGGCGATCATCGATCTGCGTGGCCAGTTGGCCACCAATCCTAACTCGCCCTGGTATCCCTGGCGAACGCGGGAGATCGAGGAGATCACCCATGTCTTCGTGCACCACAGCGCCGGCGTGCAGACCTCCGACGTGGGGTACGTGCACAACATCGCGCTCTATCACACGGGAGCGACCGGCAAAAACAGACCGGGCATCTGTTACGCATTCGTCATCGGTGCGGACGGCACGATTTGGCAGACCTCCGATCTCGAGGACGTCGTCTTTGGGCAGGGCAGCGTCGACCATCCCGGCGACGAGAATCGCTGGGGCGTTGCAATTTGCCTGCTGGGGAGTTTCATCGACGGGCGCGAGCCGTCGGCGGCCCAGATCACGGCCCTCGAGCATCTCATCGGCTACCTGGAGGACGTCGTCCAACATCCGTTACAGGTCTGGGGTCACAAAGATGTGATCGGTACCCAGTGCCCCGGCGACTCGTGGCCCTTCAAACCCGAGTGGGGCAAAGAGCCCAGCGCGCCGCCTACTCCCCCGCCCCCTCCTGCAGGTCAGGAACGCAACGTGCGCGGCGCCCACGGGGCGCCCATCCTCACGCCACCTGACGACATCGAAGGCTTGGTAGCGCGGCTGCAGGCGTTGGGGCTCGGCTGGTACAAGCTGCTGGACAATGGCAGCCCGCGCAACCTGGATCTAATCCGGGCGCTGCGTGTGGCGGGCATCGAGCCGGTGGTGCGCTTGTACCAGGATCGGCAGTTCCCAGAGTGTTTGTCCTCGCGGTTGCGGGACCGGATGCCGGCGCTGGCGGCCGCGGGTGCGACGTATGTAGAGGTCGGCAACGAGCCCAATCTCCGGAATGAGTGGGATGGCGTAGATCCCACCTGGCAATCACCAGACCTCGTCGACCTACTGGCCGACGTCTGGTGGGCCGACGCCCAGGTCGCCCTGGCTGTCGGGCTCAAGCCGGCTATCTACGCCATGGCACCCACGGAGCGCAATCGGGGGACGCACCCCCGCTACTCCTCCGTGAAATGGTTGTCGGGGATATTGAGGCGGCTCAAGGCCGAACACGGACAGGCGTTGCGAGGACTGCTGAATTCCGGCGACGTCTGGTTGGCGGTGCACACCGCCGACTTCGGCCGAGATTTTGACTACGATCCCTGGGCCGGGGGAATCGACGATATGTGTCTGCGGGGCTACGAAGTGGCACGGAAGATGGTGCAGGACTGTTTTCAGGTGGAGCCCCTGGTAATCTCGACGGAGGGCGGGGTCTACGCTCCCGGACATTTGCAGGATCTGAGCTGGCCAGCGCCCTACTCCGAGGCGGAATGGGGACCGCGGGTGGCGGCGGACTACGACTACGTGCGCCGGCAGACCTCGCTCACGGCGGTCTGCTCCTGGACCTTCTCTGATGAGGGCGTTCATGACGAACGCTGGATGGGGTGTGGTTGGTACGATCTCCAAGGGCAGCCGCGGTCACCGGTGGCAGCGTTACGCCAATAAGAGACGTTGTTGGACGTTTCACGGCTGAAGCAGGCTTGTGTACGTATGTATTCAAGCGGCTAAGGGAAAGGAAAAACAACAGTTAAGTATGGGGCGCAGGCTCACAATTGCCGACGAAGGACTGGTCTGGATGACATGGGAGTGCAAAGATGCGCTCGCCGCCATCGAGAATCCGATGTCGCGGAAAAAGCGCGACACCGTTGTCCTCCTGGCATGCCAAGAGGCGGGCATTATCGACGCTCCCAAAACGGAGATTTTCAGGGACGCACGTGTTTGCAGCGAGTCCGTTTGGTACATGAAGTGGCAATATCTGGAGAAGGTCCGGATGGCCCTCGAGGTCTGCACGGCAGCGGCGCAGGCCTGGATGGACGAGGAGCTGGCATTGACAGAGGCGATAGCGCTGCAGCGGGTGCAGCGTGCTGTTGCCGCGAGTGCTGAGGTGCCTATCGAGGCGCTGCAGGCCATCGAGCGGGACAGCAACGTACGGCCTGCCGATCGCCTGGAGGCTATCCGTCGACATCTGGCCCTGCTCAATCCGGAGTATGCGGCCCGGCTGGACCAGGAAGTGCCCGGCGCGTTCCCGCTGGATGTGCGCGGTGAGTTGGACCTGGGTTTGGGAGAAGTGACGCCGGATGAGCTCCGCATCATCAGCGAACTTATGGAGACACTGGCTCACCAAGATCCAGGCAGCAGCGAGATGTAACACCGCCCTCTTCGCCAAGGTGTGGCGGCATGGGGTGACCCCCGCACCGCACCAGTACGAGATGGCGCGCCGGGTAGATGACCCGGAGTTGTTGTTCCAGGCCGACTTCTGGCCACGGGACCACGGCAAGAGCGAGATCTTCTGCCTCGCCTACCCACTGCGGAGGATCTGCGAGGACCCTAACATCCGCATATTGATCGTCCAGAAGACGGCGGGCGAGGCCGAGAAGACGCTCGCGGTCATCAAGCAGGAGCTGGAGAGCAATGGCGATCTTAAGGCCTACTACGCGCCCCACTGGCGGCAGACGACGGGACACGCCGATATCTGCAACGCCGGGGGCACGGTCTCCGCCGATGGAGGTAAGAAGGAAGCCGCCTGGCAGCAGCGCAAGATCTACGTGAAGCGCCGGCGGCGGGGCAAGGATCCAACGGTGGAGGCGGTTGGCGTAGGAGGCGCCATCACCGGCGGGCACTTTGACATCATCATTTTGGATGATATTGAGGACGACGAGAACACGAAGACGGTCGAGCGGCTGAAGACGCTGCTGGGCTGGTTTAGTGGGACGATCTTGCAGTTGCGTGAGCCGCAGACCAAGATCATCGTCGTCGGCACCTTTAAAACCAACGCACAGGACATCTATAACATGATCCTGGAGAACCCGGTCTGGTCAGCGGTCGTGAGGTCGGCCCTCGTCTCCCATCGGTTGGAGGAGATCGAATACGAACCGGTCACGAATGAGGAGGGGCGACTGATCGGGGTGGAGGTACTCACCCCGGGCGTACAGACGCTATGGCCGCAGAAGTGGCCTATCGAGGCGCTGCTCTTCGAGATGCTGGCCGGCATCCGCAGTATCTGGATCCGGGAGAAGCTCAACGACCTGACGGCCCTCGCCGGCAAGATCTTCAAGCGGGAGTGGTTCCGGTATTACGACTCGGTTCCGGATGCTTTCGAGCGGATCGTGCAAGCGTGGGACACCGCCTGGGAGGAGCACGAGGGCGCCGACTGGACGGTCTGCGTCACGGCAGGCCTGCGGGAGGGGCAGATCTACATCCTGGACGTCTTCCGAGCCAAACTGGAGACGCCGGACCTGCTCAAGGCGATGCTGAGTCAGTGGGAACGCTGGAAGCCACAGGCCATCGTTGTCGAGGACAAGGCCAGTGGGAAGAGCGCACTCCAGATCCTGAAGCGGGAGTCGACGCTACCCGTGGTCGCCATCTCGCCAGGCACAAAAGACAAGGTGGCCCGGGCGCGAGCGGTGACACCCTATTTGGAGAGCGGACGGCTGCACCTCCGGCAGGGTGCGCTCTGGTTGCAGACCTTCGAGGATGAACTGGTGATGTTCCCCGAGGGGGGGAACGACGACCAGGTGGATGCGTTGGTGTACGTCATCTTACGGCTGATGACCGAGGTGGTGGAAGTCGCGGTGGGCAAGCCGCAGGTTGCGGAGTCACCCTTTTAGGAGGAGGTCTATGAAGAGGAACGTGAAGCGGGGTAAACCGCTCGAGGAGTTGGTGAAGGGGTCCATGGATTACACCATGGCCCAGATCCGAGGAGCGTTCTACCGACAGTTTCGACGTGGTAGGGACGATGATTGGTACCCCTACATCGAGGAGATCTTTGCCGATCACGTCATCGTAGGGGGAAACGACCTTCCCACGGACGAATACTACTACGTCTCCTACGAGCGCGTCGACGGCGAGTACGTTTTTGCCGAGCGCGAGGCTTGGGAGATCGTCGAGCTGACGTATCAGCCGCGGACGGTGCAAGAGTCGCACCGGGACGAACCGCGGCAGCGCTTCGTGGAGCGCATCGAAGAGAGCCGGATCGAGCTGCTGGAGGCCCCGGAGGGGCAGCCACGGCGTATCCGGGCAATTGGCATCACCGCCGACGTGGTCAACGCCAACGGTCGGCGTTATCCGGCCCACGTGCTCGAGGCAGCGGTCCGTGATTTGAGGACACATCTGCACGAGAGCGCGGGGCAGGGCCGGGCCTTGCAGCTGCTGGGGGAAGCGGAACATCCCTCCTACAAGCCTACCAGGCGGGCGAACTTGCTGGAGACGGTCGTGAAGTGGGACGGAGTGGAGTTCGACGGGCGCCAGGTCATCCTGGAGGGCTCCATCCTCGAGACCGTGAAGGGCAAGGACATCCTGGTGCTGTTGGAGGGCGGCGTGGTCCCCGATATCAGCCAGCGGGCCTACGGTGTATCGGAATTCATCAAAGAGGGTGAGCAGTGGATCGAGGAGGTGCTCGAACTGACGATCACGGGCTACGACCTGGTGGTCGAGGGGAGCGATCCCGAGGCCGGTATCACCCTATTCGAATCAGAGGAGGTAGAGAAGATGAAGCTCAACCTGGAGTTGCTCAAGGAGAAGTACCCCGACCTGGTCGAGGTCCTTCTGGCTGAGCACGACGAGAAGAAGAAGGCTAAGCTCCGCGAGATGCTGGAGACCTACCAGCGCGAGATGGAGCGCTCTCGGGACGCTGCCGGCGGGGACGCTGAGCTGCGCAAGATCCTGGGATTGGACGGGACCGCCGACCTGACCGAGGCCATGCGCACGCAGGCCCAGGAACTGCAGCAGCTCCGCGAGGAGAAGCGGCAGCGGGAGGTGGCGGAGTACATCGAGGCCCAGGTGGCCGAGATCAAGTACCCGAAGTTCCTCAAGAAGAACTTCGTCGAGGCGGTGAAGAATGCCGGCGCCCAGACCATCGACGAGGCCAAGGCCGCGATCGTGGAGAAGCGCAAGGAGTACGACGCCATCGTTGCCGGCCTGGAGCTGCAGGCCCGTGGGTTCCGCGGCGTCTCCGGGCAGGTGCTGGGGCCCGTGATCGAGTCGGAGTTGGGGGTGCCGGCCTTCGCGGCTGCCGCCTACCAGTTGCAGGAGTCAATCATGCGTTCCGGGCACGGCCGGCGCTGGGATCATCGGAAACCGGCCAACGTCAACGAGGAGTTCGCATCCGTTTACCTGGAGGCCTACGACCGGGTCTACAAGGGTCAACTGCTCCGGGAGCAGCGCGTCTTCGAGGAGGCGGAGCAGACCTCCGACCTCAACATCCCCTACAGCGTGATGCGGGCCGTGATCGCCGAGGCCTTCCCCGAACTAGTGGCCACCTCGATCTTCGACTTCGGCATGATGGCGGAGTCGACCGGACGGATGTACTACGAGGCGTACAGCGGAGAAACCGGCTACACCGGGACGGTGAGCGACGAGGACGTCACCGCGGACTCCGACGCCTGGGTGGCGATGGACTACAAGCGCGTCACCCCCGGCACCGTCGTGGTGACCAGTGACGGCGGTGGGGTGACCTACACTGAGGGTGACGACTACGTCATCGACTACGCCAACGGCAAGATCATGGCGCTTTCCAGTGGGGACATCGCTGACGGGGCCTCCCTCGACGTCGACTACAACTACACCGCCATCCGCGAGGGCGAGATGGGCGTGATCCAGCGGGGCAAGATGACCCTGACCTACAAGACCATCTCGGCGGCCGCGGACCGGCTGGCCACGCAGATCTCCAGCGAGGCCATCAAGTTCAGCCGCTCCCAGATCGGTTACGACGCCGTGACCCGGACGTTGAGCAGCCTGGTGCGCCAGGTGCGCCGCAAGATCGACCAGGGCATACTCTACGCCGCTCTCTCCGCCGCGCTCCGTGTCTCCAGCAATACCGGGGGCACCTGGACAGCCGCCACCGACTCCTACGACGACCTGGTGAAGTACTTGGGTCTGAGTAAGGTGAAGGTGGCCAACCGTTACTACCAGCCCACCTTCTACCTCATGAGCGTAACCAACGGCGATCGCCTGAGCAACTGGGACGGCTTCAAGCGGGACGGTTTCCCCGACGCCATCCTCAACGCCAACGGATTTGTCGGCCGGGTGAAGGGGCTGCCGGCCTTCGAGAGCACCGAGTTCAGCGACTCCTACATCCTCACGGGCAACCGAGAGTTGGTGATGCACCGGGTCTACAGCCCCATGGAGTTGAAGGGGCCGTTCCCCACCTACGACGTCTCCGGCAGCACGAGCAAGCTCGTGGCCGCCGACCAGTACTACGCCGAGGAGTACAACGCCACCGAGGCGCCGGTGCCCGAGAAGGGCGCCTACGTGGTGATCTCGTAAGCAGCCTAAAGCAGGGTAGGCGGGCTCGGGCTCGCCTACCGGCTCTTTTAATCGCATAAGGAGAAGATGAAGATGAAGACGTACAAGCGACTCTTGGTCGTTCTGTTGCTGTTTCTGGTCATGGGTGCGGCCCTGGTAAGCAGCGTGGGCGCCGGCGCCGGTCCGGGCGAGCCACTGCCCGGCACGGTGCGCGGGCTGGCTGGGCCGTACACCTTCTACAACGCCAGCTCCGGCATCACGGAGACAACGTACACCTCGCAGCCGAAGATGGTTCAGGGCCAGGATGTAAGCATCATCTGGCTCTACCATAGCGCCGACATCTTCGTCACCGCCGACGTCTCCGGCACGGATACGATCACCGTCACGCCGCAGGTGAGTGTCGATGGTACCAACTGGACGGACATCACCTATACCTATGTGGCCGATACGTTGGCCCAGACGACGACTGTGCTGACCAGTACCGGGACGACCACCGCCACCTCGACGACCTCCATGAGTTCTGCGGTCACCGAGGGCATAGAGCGTGTGGTGCTGAGCACGGACACGACGGACTACCTCCGCATCGCACTGGCGGGCAGGTACCTCCGCTTCAAGATCGAAACGTCCGGCACCGTTACACCCACGATCAAGGTTCTTTTGCGCAACGACTAACGTCCGTTACGAACCCAGTAGAGGGGGAGGGAGCTCCCTCCCCCTCCCGAAAGGAGCACGATGCAGGTTAGGATTAGGAACGCAGGAGCCTATGAGCGGGTCGTTCAACACCAGGTACGCTTACCTGGGGAGGTTTTTGAGATCAACGAGGCGCTACTGCCCGGCCTGCAGCAGCGCTTCCCCAACGAGTTCGAGATCGTCGGGCGTGAAGTCCGGTTCGAGGTCGGCGCCGAGCAGCGCCCTGCGGAGGGATTCGAGCGCCGTCCCATCGCCCTCACTACGTTGAATGGCGTAGGCCAGGCCACGGCGAAGAAACTCCGTGAGACAGGCGTGGCCCACGTCCAGGATCTCCAGGGCGCGGATCTGGATGCGCTGGCTCAGACGACCGGGATCTCCCTGGAGTCCCTCGAGGATTGGCAACAGCAGGCCCAGGGGATCATGGAGGGTGAGGGGTGAGTGTTGCCCTGGCCGATCTGATAGCCCTCCTGCAGGCCGATGTACCAGCGCGGGACAGCGTGCCGAGCAGTGCCCAGTACGAGCGAGCGGTGAAGCAGGCGGTACGGGATCTGGGGCGCCGGGTCCCCTTACGCAAGCGGGCCAGCCTGAGCATCGTCAACGGGACCGCGTCTTATAGCCTCCCCGACGACTTCCTGCGCCTGATCAAGCTACAGGCGAGCGTTGCGGTGGACGGTGTGGTGCATACCTCCGAGGGGCTGCTGCCCCTGAACTCGCTGACGGCGCCCGATGCGTACGACTATGCCATCAACGGGACGACGCTCACCTTCTACCCCACCCCAACCTTCACCGATACCTGGTACGTCTGGTATGCCGCCGGCTACGTCCTTAGCGAGGGAGCATACGCAGATCTGGACGACGAGCGGGCGGAGATCGCCCTGCTGCGGGCCCAGGCCCAGGCCCTGACGCTGCAAGCCAACGCCATCGCCCACCACGCGTGGAAATACCAGGCGGGGGATGAGGCGGTGGACAAGCAGAAGTTGCGAGCGGAGGTGGAAGCGCAGGCCGCGGCCTTGCAGGCGGAGTACGAGCTGTCCGTGAAGCACTTGGTGGATCCCGTAGGACTGCGAGGTTAGTGCCGCTATGTCGATTTGTTGGCGGTTTTGCGTGCGCAAAACCCTCGTGGAGGGTGTCTGTGCCTCCTGTAATCCCGTCGAGAAACGACCGTTAAGGCGGTGCCATGCTCAGCAATGACGATCTGGCTCAGATGACCGCGGATCTGGTTAAGGTGCGCGACGACCGCGACGAGTCCCTGGCCTTTCGGCGAGGCGACACGACGCTCGCTGCCCAAACGGTGCGCATCGTGCGCGCCGGAAGCGCTGCCCGCGACCGGGTGGGTGCAGAGAGCAGCGAGCAACGTGTCCGGGTGCTGGTGCTGGGCCCCGTCGGCCTCGACGTGGCGGTCGGGGATCGCTTCAACGATGGCGAGGGGACGCTCTACCGGGTGTCTTTCGTGCGCCCCAACCGCACCGTGGATACGGTCGCGGAAGCAGAGGCGGTGGCGTGAATGGCCCGCGAGGTTCTCAAGTTCAGGTGGATCAAGCCCCCCAGTGCGCTGGGCGCGGCCCTCGAGCAGCGTTACACTCAGCGCTTACTGGTGGCCGTATACGCTATGGCAGGTCGGGTAGGTGCCATGATGCAGAACGCTGCGCGGGCCGATGTGCCCTGGGAGGATCGGACGGGCAACGCCCGCTCGGGCCTCTTCTTCGCCGTGGACGGTTTCGGTCTTCCGCCGCTCGTGGGGCGGGTCTCCGGCAAGACGCGCAGTCTGAAGACCGACAGCGCCACAATCTCCGGCGACAAAAACCGCCTGATCCTGGTGCTCGGGCACACCGTGTACTACGGCAAGTTTTTGGAGCTGGCCCACGGCGGTCGCTATGCAATTGTCATGAGCACGCTCGAGGCCCACGTCCCAGTGCTGGAACGAATGCTCAAGGCCTCCCTGCGTTAGGAGTTTAAATGAGCCTCATTGATCGCATTACTCAGCTCTTCCGACGGACTCAGCCGGAGGCTCAGGCAACGACGGCGGCCGAGACGCCGCGCCCCAGCCGGCCGTCCGCGGCCGTGCAACGTTTCAGTACCGATCGCAGCCGGCAGGAGAAGGTCAAGCGCTGCCGCGAGATGTATGCCGACGACCCCCGCGGCAAAGAGGTGGTGAAGGCGCTGGCGCGGGACATGGTGAAGGGGGGCTTCGGGGTGACCACCGACGAGGCCCGCGCTGAGGAGATCGCCAAGGATCTGGTGAAGCGACTGGATCTCTTCTCCTGTCTGGACGACTGGGTGCGTCTGGCGCTGCGGGATGGCGACTCCTTCCTGGAGGTGAGTATCGACGAGAACCTGGAGATCGTGGATGTGACGCGCAAGCCTACGCTGGAGATGCACCGTAACTCCAACGACCGGGATCAGTTTGAGGATCCGGAGCGAGCCTTCTGGTGGACCGACAGCATCTACGGGGCTATGGGGCCTCCTGAGGATGCCGTCTGGTTTGCCGAGTGGCAGATCATCCACGCGCGCTGGGACCACGACGAGGGCTCCCGCTACGGCACGCCGCTCTTCGCCTCGGCGACGGGCGCCTACAAGCGCATGACGCAGGGGGAGAAGGACATCGCCACGCGGCGCTGGACGCGGGCCGGGTTGAGGTGGATCCACCAATTCCCGGAAGGGACGGATGGGACGGTCATCGAGAGCTACCGCAAAATCAACGCCGACGCTTTAAACGAGACGAACCCGGCGATCGCGGACTTCTTCGGGACCGTCGATGTCAAAGCCGTGCAGGGTGATGCGCACCTCCAGGAGATCGGCGACGTCGTGCACCACATCCGCACCTGGTGGATCTCCTCGCCGGTGCCGATGAGTCTCCTGGGGTACGGACAGGATCTGAACCGCGACGTCCTCCAGGAGCAGAAGGAGGAATACGACGAGGCGCTGCTGGGGCTCCAGCAGTGGGTGACGGACCAGATCGTCAAGCCGCTCCTGGAACTGCAGTGGCTTTTGGCGGGGATCTGGCCCGAGGATCTGAAGTACGAGATCGAGTGGAAGAGCAAAAAACTCCTGACCGCGACCGACATCCGGGACCTGGCGGACGCGGCGTTGAAGCTGAGGGCTCTGGGGCTGACGCCGAACGTGGTCTGGCAGCTCCTGGCCAAGTTCTTCCCCGGCGTGGATCTCATGGATCTCCTGGCGCAGGCCGACGCTACGGATCCGACGGCCGGCAACGCCAGCCCCGGGCGCATGGCTAACACGGCGGACCGGTTCCTGCCCAATGGCGGGGAGGCGTAGCGGTGCCCTCAATCTGGGACGTACCCATGTCACGATTGGACGAGGCGCTGCAGGCGGCGTTGATGCGCCTGCAGGTCTACGTGCTGGGGGAGGTCCACGCGATCTTCCTCGAGGTAGCAGCCGCGGGACGCGCAGCTGCTATCGAGGCCGTGACGGAGGATGGAACCCTCGACGGGCTGGGTCTGAACCAGGTACAACAGGCCCTGGAGGGCGCCTGGCGGACGGCTATGACCGCCTACGCGCAGTTGCTCGTGGGTGGACGCCGGCAGGCGGTGGAGTTACCTTTTGGTCTCCTGGCGGTCCTGCACGAGCGCTACGTAGGGCAGGGTATGGCGCGCCGCCTCGAGGAGCAGGTCGGGATGGGCGCCATCCCGTTCTTCGAGGAGCAGCTGGAGGCGCTGCTGCAGGCGGCCAACGAGCGGCTGTATGGGGACGGACTGCGGCTCTCCCAGCGAATCTGGCGCCTGGACCAGGAGGGCCTCGCCGGGATCCAGGAGACGATCTACGCGGCGGTCGCGAGGGGTGACAGCGCGATCAACCTGGCGCAAAAGTTGGAGTCTTTCCTCGGCGCTGGCGCGGAATGCCCGCGGTGGACGCGGACCCGGCTCTACGGTCTGACGAAGCAGCAGATCGCCGACGGAAACCGCAGTGGTCTATACAGCGGGGACGAATGCGCAGGGCAGGGCGTGGCCTACAAGGCCTTGCGGCTGGCGCGGACGGAGATCCAGTATATCCATCACGCCGCCGATGACCTGGTGCGGGCTCAGATGCCCTGGGTGGTGGGGGAGCGGGTGCGCTTGAGCCCCTCCCATCCGGAGATCGGCTGTGTCTGTGAGGACGTGGTGGCCGGCGGTGAGGAAGGCAACGGGACCTATCCCAAGGGGGAGATCGTCCTCCCCCTGCATCCCCATTGCCTCTGTTGGAAAGAGGCGTTGCTGACGGACGAGGACGAGTTCGTGGGGCGGCTGCGCCGCTGGACGAACGGCGACCCGTGGGCCGACATGGATGACTACGCCACGTGGGTGGGTATGTCGCCGGCGACGGGGAAGAGCCCCTTTCTGCAGGGGCTCGAGGAAGGGCTCCAACTGTGGTTGTGGGGCAGCCGGGACGATTTGGACGCCGCGATCGCCGAGGCGGCTTGAATACGCGCGTATTCAGAGGGTGAGAGATGAAAGCAACGGTCAAGGCCTACCTGGAAGCAGATGCCACGCTCATGGCGACGCTGACCGGTGGTGTGCACACGAGCGTGGAGATCAATAGGCAGGAGGCGCCGAGCGCCTTCGACGCGAACGGCGAACTGCTGCCCTGCGTGCTGGTAAGGATAGAGAACGAGACCTCCACCGGCCCCTACACGGACTCCAGCCGCCAGTACCTGGTGCTCTACTTCTACCAGCGGCGGGGCTATGACGCCGTCGACAGTGCGCTGGCGCGGGCCTACGTTCTCCTGAATCGCCATAAGTTCAGCGCGCAATCGGTCTGGGAGGTACGGCACGCCGACGATCTGCGCGACGCCCGAGACGAGGCCCTGGATGCCGACATGGCCTACAGTCGCTACGCTATCACCCGGAGGCGATTGTGACTACGTTTGCGGGGCACCTCTATCGATACGACGGCTATGGCTATCTATCTCTCCAGGTGGCGCGGCATTGGCGACGACCCGGGTGGAAGGTGGTCGATCTGGCGCCGATGAAGGCGGGGCAGCGGGTTGCGCTGCCCCCAGGGACAGTGGTGGCGTGCTCTCCTGACTGGCTGTTGGAGCCCACGCTGGAATACGTGCCGGAACGGACGGTGATCTTCACCATGTTCGAGACGGACCGGATCCCGGGGCACTGGGCGCCGCTACTGAATTCTCTGGCGGGCTGCATTGTCCCCACCGCGTGGGGACGGGAGGTCTTTCGCCGTTGCGGGGTGACGGTGCCCATCACGGTGATTTCGCTCGGCATCGACGCGCAGGAATACCCGCTCTGCCGACGGGCCCCAAGAGAACCGTACACGTTCCTTTGGAGTGGGACACCGGATCGGCGCAAGGGGTGGGATTTAGTCTATCGGGCATTTCGACGGGAGTTCGGCAATGATGCTGCCGTGCGACTGGTGATGCACTTCCGGCAGCTGCCCGAGGGTCTGCGGGGCTGCCAAGACGTTAACGTCCAGTTGATCGAGGGGCGACTACTGCACAGCGAGTGGCTGTTGCAGTTGCGCAGTGCGGATTGTTTCGTGTTTCCTTCGCGGGGCGAGGGATGGGGGTTGCCGCCCCGCGAAGCGGCGGCTACCGGGCTACCCGCGATCGCCACGGACTGGAGTGGAACTGCGGCCGATGTGGACCAGTGGGGGATCCCGTTGCCAATCACCGGGCTGGAGTCAGCGGATTACGGTTTCTGGGAGCCGGGAAGTGTAGGACGCTGGGCACAACCCGATGAGACGGCGCTGCGCAGTCTGTTACGCGCATGTGCGACGGATCCAGACGAGGCCGCCGAGCGGGGACATCGGGCTGCATTGTGGCTCCAGGGGCAGACATGGAGCGGGACGGCGCGCGGGATTGCCGGGGTGGCGGAGGCGTGGCTGTGAGACGGGCGGTGCTGGTCGTAGGTGGAGAGAGTACGGGCACCCGTAGAGGAGGTGGAGGCGTGCGAATCACATGGACTGGAAGCCGTATCACGCGCCGGTTGGTGGGCGGTTATGAGTGGAGTCAGGCGACCCAGTATGTACAGGAGGTCCCAGCGGGGCTGGCGGCGGAGTTGCTGACCGCGCCGGAGCCGTTTGCGGTGGCGAAGGACGAGCCGTTGCTGACCCTCAGAGGAGTAGGGCCCCACACGGTGGGGCTGCTGGCGTTGGGTGGCGTGGGGAGTGTGGCTGATCTGGCTGCACTGGACGCCACAGAAATACGGCAGGTGGCGGAGGCGAGCGGCCTGAGCCGGACACAAATCAGAAAATGGGCCACAGTTGCCCGAAGCATGAGTGAGGAGGAACAGAATGGCTGACTATGGGGAAAAACCGTTCGGTATTCACGACATCAAACTGACGAATATGGCTGGGAATAACCAGGTGGATCTACCCTATGCGCAGACGATGCAGATCTCGGAGCGCCTGGTCTCGGGGGAACTGCGCGGAGACGGACGCACCGTCTCTGTGGTCTCCGAGGTGGACGCGCTGGAGTGCTCGCTCGAGGCCGGGGGGATCAGCCTGGAAGCGTACGCGCTGATGACGGGGCGCAGCGCCACGGAGAGCGGCAGTACGCCCAATCGGACGAACACGCTCACCGGGAGTGGTTCTTCCCGTCTGCCCTACTTCAAGGTCTACGGGAAGAGCCTGGGCGATGGGGATGACGACGTCCACGTCAAGTTGTTCAAGTGCAAGCTGACGGCAGGCCTCGAGGGTTCCCTGGCTGATGGAGAGTTTCTAATGAGCGGTCTCGGATCGATTATCTGTATCGACGATGGAGATAACGGCATCTGGGACATTGTCCAGAACGAGACCGCCGGCGACCTGCCCACATCGTAAGGAGGGATTGCGTGAACAAAATCATTGAGGATCTACAGGCTTGGCGTGTGTGCCGCAGGACCGGTGAGGAGTTTACAACCCCGAGCGGGCTGCGGGTGCAAGTCCGCCGGGTGAGTTTGATGGATTTGGCGGAGCAGGGCGGAATCCCGGCGCCGCTCGTGGCGATGACCGACCAGATTCTTGACCGGGAAAGCCATAGACTCCAGGTGGAGGACGTGGCATCGTTTGCCGACGTGATTAATTTGGTCGTGAAGGCGACGGTAATCGCACCCCGCGTGGAAGATGAACCGACAGACACGGCCCTGGGGATACGCGAGATGCCCTTTGGGGACCGGTTGGCGATTTACAACTGGGCTAACCGCGCGGGAGCGCTGGCCACGTTTCGCGAGGCAGAGTGAGAATCTCCGGGCACTAGACCTGATTGGACAGCGGTATGGTAGGCGACCCAGCGAGCTGCTGGGGATCGCAGACGAGTGGTCCGCCTACCAGTTGGATTTGGTCTGTGTGATTCAGGCGGGGCGAGATCTGACGGTGAAGCGAAGGCGGGATCCGCAAGACCGTCCCCGAGGAAACGTGGGGACGTTGCGCGGGCGCGCGCGGACAATGCGGGTCCCCGAGAGTGGGATCTGGTGAGTCGGGAAGAGATAACGGACGTTTTTGAGCCCAGATAGGTGCCCTGGAGGGACTGCAGAGCCGCCCTCCAGGGTGGTAAAACGTCCAACAAGGAGTCTTAGCGGACATGACGATACAGCTAGGGAGCGCCTACGGACAGGTCGTCCTCGACGCTTCCGGGGTCCACAAGGGGACCCGGCAGGCGCAGAACGCGTTAAACGGGTTGGAGACCTCCGTCCAACGGGCTTTTCAGTACACCATCGGCAACCTGGCGGCCCAGGGGATCGCCAAAGTGATGGGCGGAATGTCAAACTTGGTTTCCGGCAGCCGGGAGCTAGCCGCCGAGTTCCAGGTAGGTCTGACCAACGTGCAGCTGGCGGCGGGGGAGACGGCGGAGTCGTTCGACGTGCTCCGGACCGCATCGCTGGCGGTAGGGGGCGATGCGCGGCTGCTGGGCGTTTCGGCGGCGGGCGCGGCGGGCGCCATGGAGCGCCTTTACCGCGAGGGGGTAAGCACGGCCACGATGTTCGGTGACCTCCAGGGATATATGGAGGGCGCAGCCGAGCTCGGAGGCGCTCTGCGGGCATCCATTGATCTGGCGGCGGCGAGCCACCTGAATATGAGCGAGGCCGCCGATCTGGCCGCCACGACGTTGGCCACCTTCGGCCAACACCTGGAGACGGACACCGAGAAGGCGGAGTTCGCCACCTACGCGTTGGACAATTTCGTCCGCTCCGCGAATGCGTCGGTGACGGAGGTCGAAGAGCTCGCTGCGGCGATGAAAAATTTAGGTCCGGAGGCAGCTCGGATGGGCTTTTCGCTGGGGGATACCAACCAGGCGCTGGCAATCCTCGCCACGCGAGGTATCCGCGGCGGGGAGGCCGGCACGGCGTTGCGCTCGATGCTGCTGAATTTGAACCGGCAAACCAAAGACGTTGTGGGCACGCTCGAGATGTTGAACGTGAGCTTGTACGATGCCGAGGGGCGAATGCGTAGCCTACCAGAGATTTTAGGGGATCTGGAGACCGGATTTTCCAGTTTGACCGATCAGCAGCGGGACCATGCCATGCAGACACTATCCGGGACATATGGCATCAAGGCGATGAGTACGCTCGTCGCCGAGGGTACGGAGGGCTGGCACCACATGGCCGACGCCATTGCTGGGGCCACATCGATGCAGGAGCGCGCGGCCCGGCTGGCAGAGACGTACGCGGGACGGGTTGAGGCCCTGGAGGGCAACCTGGAAACGCTCCAGATTGAGATGGGAGAGCGGCTGTTGCCCGTGGCGGAGCGGTGGACGGAGTGGATGATCGTCATGGTGGATGAGCATGGTCCGGCATTCCTGACCGTAGTGGATCACATCGCCGGGGGGTTGAATACGCTGACCGATGTCCTGCATGGTCAAGGGACGGCCTGGCAGAATACCGTGTTGCAGGTGACGGCGGCAGCGGTGGGGCTGCGGACAGCATACAGCATTACCAAAACTCTGATGCCAGTGGTCAAGGGGCTGGGGGTGATGGCCTCGGATGCGGCGGTGGGGATGCAGTTATACGCCGGTGGCGCCGGAGCAGCGGAGGTGGCGACGTTGGGCTGGTCGGCAGCGCTGGTACCCATTGTAGCAGGTCTGGCAGCGCTGGTAGCCAGCATCTACGCCGTCAACCGGGCGATTGAGTTGCACAACGAGATCCAGGAGGAGACGGCGCAGGTCACGGACGACTGGACGCTGTACCTCAATGAGGCAGCAACAGAGGTGGACAGTGCCACGGGGTTGGTGGGGGCTTATGCTGACAAGCAGGCGTACCTCGGCGAGATCCTGGACGAGAACGCAAACAGCGCCAACCTCTTCCGTCGGGCCGCAACGGGCCTGATCGATCGTCAGGCCATATTGACGGCGGACACGGAAGTGCTACACCAGCGGCTGTTGGAGACTGCCACGAGCTATGAGGATTACCGGCAGGCCGTGGAGCGAGTCAATCGGGGAGTGGATGAGGCGGCCTGGCGCACCAACCTATTTGGAGACCGCATCCGGGACACGTCGTACCTGGCAGAGAACTCCGTTGAGGCACTCGACCGGCACGCCTACGCGGTGGCGCGCGCGGGCCCGGTCTACGAGGACGCTGGTTGGAGTCTGCGTAGCATGCAGGAGGCGATGGCTGCGGCGCGAGAGGAATCTTTCACCATGTCGGCGGAGGCAGCGGCGGCTGCCCAACGCATGGCTGAGACGGTGGCCACCGCCTGGGAGGGGTTTGAGAGTAGCGTGCGGAGCGGCGTCCAGGGCGCATTGCAGGCGTACCGCGAGGGGAACGAGGATCTCTACCGGGAACAGCAAGAGGGGCTGGCGCGGATGCTCTGGAACCAGACGGACACAATGCTGGCGCTGGGGCAGATCACCGAGGATCAGGCCATGGAGATGAAGTCCGCAGTGGCGGACGAATTCGGCGTCATGGTGGACGAAGTGGATCTGGCAACGGGCCGGATCCTGGAGCTCTACGGTGACTGGGCCGCCGGAGGGGGAACCACAGCAGATGACATCGTGGAATTTCTGACGGACATCGGCCAGGAGACGGACCGGCTGGTCGAGACAGAGGTCACGGCCACGCAGGAGATGATTACGAGCTGGCAGGAGCGGCAGACGGCCCTCGCAGATGCGGCGACGGAGATGCAGGCGGTCGTGATGGATATCGGCGACACGGCGCGGATCGAGGCGGCGACGGCGTCCCTGGAGATCGGTAAAATCGAGGATGCACTGGAGGAGATTACGCGCCAGGAGTGGACCATCCGCATCAATGTGGATGCCGACCGAATTCCCGATGAATTCCGGTTTAACTCACCGCAGTTCAAGTTCTACTACGCGTTGCAGGACTTGGTGAAATACGCGGGCAGCCACCCGATTCCCGTCGGCGCCGACCTGGATATGGCCGGCATGGCGGGCCAGGCCCGCGTGCAACGTGCACTCCAGGGAGAGATGGGGGGCGCGACGTATGACCAGCGACAGGTGCGGTTCGAGGGGCCGATCCACTTACGGGACGAGATGGACATCGAGATTCTGGCGCGTCGCGTCGCAGAGCTGATGGGACGGAGGGCTGCATGATCCTGCGCATTACGGACGGCACGACGACGGTGAATCTCACCGGGGGCACGGACGGCATCTACGGTGGTGAGGAGTACGTACCGCGCACGCCGGAACTCTCGTCGACGAGTTTCACGGCGGAGGCGCTCCGCGACGGGGGGGAGTTGGTTCAGGCGACGTGGCGGAATGTAACAGAGAGCCTGCGGTTGTTGATCCAGGGCAATAGCCGTTCGGAGATCCAGACGACGGTGCAGACCCTGGAGCGGCTGCTGGGCCTGGCGGTTCGCCGCCAGGTAGAGGGTTTTGGCGCGCGGGTTTATGTCGAATTTCGCAAAGCGGCAAGCGGCGACAACTATCGTTCGGAGATCTTGCAAGGGCGGCTGGAGATTAGCCCTGAGACGGCGAGAGAGGTCTGGTTCGAGGAGGGAACCATTGCTGTGGTTCTGGCCTGGGAGCGCCGCTTCTACTGGGAGGGGCCGGAGAGCGAACTAGCTCTACAAAATAGCCACGGCACGGGGGGGGTCGGGGGTGTGACGGTCTACAATTGTCATGACGCCACGCGGGACAATTTCATCGAGATTGACGGAGACGACGTAGAGGGTGTGATCCCCGCCGCGTGCCGGCTGGAGATCGAGAATACGTACAACTCGACCTCGCGGCTCTACGATGTGATCCTGGGCCATAACGTTTTCAGCAATCCTGCGAGCATGGAGCACATCTTGGAGGGCGAGGGCGCGGATTACGTGAACGGAGGTGCGAGCGCTTTGCCTGCCACGCCGGACACGGGTACCTACAGCGGAGGACAATATCAACCCGTCTCCTGGACGGGCGACACTCTCACCCGGGCTATTGCGTGGGAATTGGATACTACGATGCTCAGCGCCTACGCCGGTGGCTGGTTCCGAATCTGGGCCCGATTCACCTCCAGCCCGAGCGGGGTGCGGATTACCCCTCGGTCGCGCTTTTTGTTGACGACGGTGGCGGAGGCACAGGAGGTGCTGCTAACGAGTAGTACGCTTCAGGATTTGGGAGTGTTACAACTCCCGCCCTGGTTGCGAGGCGAGACGGGATTGTATCCCATCGAATTGGCCCTGTATGCTCGGCGGACCGGCGGGGGCTCGTTCAACCTCGATTTTCTCCAATTGACGCCGCTGGACAGTTACCGGCTCTTGCTCCCGCGAGGCTACGGCACGCCGTATCAGACAACAGTGCAGGACGATGGTATGGCCAATGCCTTGTACGTCACCCAGAGTGGGGGGCTCTACAAGACCGGTCACTATCTCAGTCAGGGGCTGCCGATCCGGCTCTATCCGGGACAGGATCAACGGATTTACTTTCTGCAGACGAATAGTAGCGGTGGAGCAGAGGTAGCGCGGACGCTCTCGGTGCGGACGTACTATCGCCCCCGAAGGCTGACGCTATGAATCTCGACGTGTTGATCAGAAAGCGGGATTTCACCGACCCAGTAGGATTCCCCAAGATCAATTTCCGGCCCGAGCGGTACGGATTTGCCGCAGTGGGCGGTCCGACGTTTGCCGACATCACCGCGCTAACAGGCGAAAAGCGAGCGCTGTGGTCACTCCTTAACTGGCTGCGCGCGCCGGTGGAGATCTCCGATGAGCGGGGAGCGACGGTCTGGTGGGGTTATGTGGGGAGCGTTGTCGTCCAGGTGGGCGCGATAGAGGTTGGGGTCTCGCTGCGCCGGATGTACAACCGCGTAGCGGTAGTCTACTCCTATGTCGAGCCCGGGTCAGCTGATGTTGGCACCCGGGTCACCACGGGTTGGGAGCAGGATGATGACTCGGTGGTGGCTTACGGGACGCGGGAGCTGCTAAACAGCCGTGACGGGTGTTCGGTAGAGGCTGCGGAAGCCCGCCGCGATGCGGTTTTGGACCGGCTGAAATATCCAGTGCCGGTGGTACGGGTGCTGAGCGGAACCCAGTTCTCCGAAGCGCGGCTGGAGTGCTGGGGGTGGTGGAGTACCCTGGACTGGTCCTACCATGAGAACAGCGGCACCGACAGCGTGGCGACGACAGCGCAGATTGAGGCCATCGTCGCGGCTGAAGGACAGTTCCTGGAGGATACAGACATCGAGGACGCCAGCGGTATCAGCAGCAGCGAGTACCGCGAGGGAGACGAAACGGCACTTCAAGTGATACAAAAGCTACTCGCGGACGGGACGAGCGGGGGGCGCCGACTGCTGGCGGAGGTGACAGCGTCCCGGGTATTGCGGGTGTATCAGGAACCGGCCAGCAGTGACGTGACGCTCTACCTACCGGCGGACGGGCACCCCCAGGACCGATGGGGTAACCAGGTGCTGACGCATACCTGCCCGGTGGCGCAGTGGTGCGCGCTAAAGGATGTGCTGCCGGCAACGGTCAACACGTCGCTGCTGGCCAGCCCGACCCCGTTTTTTGTGGAGCGGGCGGAGTATGACGTCCGCCGGCAGTTATGGATTCCGGAAGGGCGGGGGATTCCCTCGCCCTGGGAGATTGGACAACTGGTGGAGGGATAATGATCAGAGTAACTGACATCGTAGCAGCAGTTAAACCGTTCGTACTGGGGTGGATCAGCGAGACAGGAGGGGGGAGCGGGCCGTACGCGCCGAGCCCACACGATCTGGGCGGCGCGCATCACAGCGGCAACCTGGCCGACAGCCAGTTCCCCAACGCGATCTTGAGAGATGGCTCACGCAGCCTGCTGGCAAACCTGGCGGTTTCAGATGGTGTCACCGTCGATGGTGTGGACGTGAGCGTGTTCAAAACTGCGTTCGATGACCATGTATTGGCCGCAGACGCGCATCACGACCCGGTGACCCTCGGGAGTGGTGGATTGTCGGGTAAGTTGAGTCTCTCTCTGCAGGAGTTGTCCCTGGCGGCGATCGATCACGCGGACCTGAGTAACATCGACGCAAACGATCACCATGATCGACAGCATGGTATCACGGATGCTCTTGATCATACCGTGACCGGCGCGGCCCTGGATGTGGTGGGTCTAGCGGAGACCGACACCCTGGGGATCCTGACGCCTTCTTCTGATCCCGGAGCGTCCGCGGCGCTGTTGGCGAGTAGCGCCACCGGGGGGCTGACATTGGCGGAGCTGGGCGCAACCCGCGTTACATCTCACCTGATTCCGCAAACCGCCGACACCTACGACCTGGGCTCCTCAACCTTGCTCTGGCGCAAGGGCTGGTTGAGCGAAATGGAAACAGTGCTCTTCGCCGAAAACACCATCACCCTCCTGGGGGGCTGGCTCTACATCGCCAAATATGCGGGCACCACACTCCGGATTATCCAAACAACCAATAGCGGAATCACACTGGACGCGGATGATACCGTTTTGAGTTCGGGGGACCATATCGTCTTTCGGCAGTCGGGCCAGGTAGAGTACATAACCCTGACGCTTTACGAGGGTGACAACCGCTGGGTGGTCAACCGCGACGTAGACGGCTCGGGCGCCAACGAGTGGCCCGCTGGTTCCCCCTATGTCGCCTTGGGGCAGGCCGGCGACGGGCGCATCGAGCTCAACGCCTACGATACCCCGCGTATCTCGATCATCAAGCAGGGCGCAACCTACAACGCGCAAGACGAGTTAATCCGTCTGGGCGACCTCAACGGGCTGGCAGATTACCTCTCCGAGGAATATGGCATTTTCATCGGGGATTACAGTGGCAACAAGTGGTTGGCCTACGATGAAACCAACAGTCTACGAGTGCGAGGGGACGCGCTCATTGACGGGACGGTGAGCGCGGACGCCCTAAACGTCACCACCCTGAGCGCCATCACCGCCGACCTGGGCACCATCACCGCCGGTAAAGTAGAACTCTTCAGTAGCGGCTCGCTGACAGGTGCCAATGCTACCGGATTGGTCATTGCGGACTCGGTGACCTACGACGGCGACGACTGGCATCTGTTGAGCCTAGACGCCGGTGGCTGGCAGGTGGGGGTTGGGACGGATGGCATTCTTTATGCAGCAGGCGGGAAGATCAGTCTGAGTGACGCCGGGTTCCTGGCCTCTGACACCAGCGATCTGACCAGCGCGATCATGAGCGTGCACCGCATGATCAACACGTCCGACTATATGGGCGTTAGCGTCTACGCCACCTCAGATTTTGGCATCATTGAGGGCGGCGAGGGAGGCTCAACGCCCGTGATGTCGCAGATTCGGTTTGATGACAGAAACAATATCATTTTCACCAACCCCGCACTTTCAGGAAGCGGAATGACATTTGCTATAAACAGTGGCAATATTCAGCTACCAGGTTACATCGAGTTTGAGTCGGAGATCACTATACCGGCGGCGCCCAAAGTTGGAGCGCGCCTGTTTATCCAGGAAAACGTAGCTGGCAAAACACAACTTTGCGTGAGGTTCGTCACCGGCGCCATTCAAGTTATAGCCACCGAACCATAGAGAACCCTAGAATGGAAAGGAGTAACCATGAAACGGTCAGTCGTCGTCAAACTCAGTGATTTGGTCGCCAGCGCTACAGTCTCTCCGCGGCAGCCCTCGGCCTTGGAGGCCCTGGCCTCCACGAAGCAGACGCCGGCGCTCAACTTCCGCGCGGCCTACAATCTCCTTGAGGTGCGCAAGCACCTGGAGGTGTACGATCAGATGCGGCGGGAAGCGCTCGTCGAGGTGCTGCCCGAGGGGCAGGAGAGGCTTGTCCTGGGGGCTTTCGGTGATCCTGAGAGTGAGGAGGCGCGGACGGCCTTTGCGGAGGCCCACACGGCCTTCAACGAGCGGATGGAGGAGATCCTGGACATCGAGGTGGAACTGGAGATCTATCCGTTGGACGCGGAGAGGGTCGAGGGACTGGAGGTCTTGGACGTTGCGCGCCTGATGTATATGTTCGAGGTGCAGGAGGAATAGCGCTGTCGTACTCCGTTAATCCGTCTTGTTGGACATTTCCACCCCGGCCGGCGCGTCTTAGGACCGCTTTTCAGGTCTCCAACTGGTCTGGAAAACGTCCGTTATTGTAGGGAGTGCTATCCCCCTACCCCGCCTGGTTGGCAATCCCCGCAGACCGACGCGCCACGCCGCCTCCTGGCGGCGTGGCGCGTTTTTCTCTGCCCATAGAACAAATATGCTATTGTGGCAGGACGGGGGCTTGTAGGCCCGTAGAATCGACGTTCGAGGTCCTGGATAGCGTGCGCTAACGATCAGATCCCCCAGTTGTCGAGGGGGCAGGCCTTGCGATAGGCGGATTCCACGTCGGCCTGGGCGATGGCTAAGTAGGTCTTGACCATGTCGAGGGAGGAGTGTCCCAAGAGTCGCTGCAGTGTGTAGATGTCGCCGCCGTTGCGCAAGTATTCAATGGCGAATGTGTGCCGGAAACGGTGGGGTCGGGCGTCGGGGACCTCGGCGCGATCTCCGATCCGTCGCACGGTCTGCCACAGCAACCGGCGCGCGAAGGGCTTCTTCTCATTGGTGCTCAGTGCAAAGAGCGGGTGACCTGGCTGAGACTCCGGTCGTTCCACCATGTAGCGCCAGAGCAGCCGTGCTGTAGTATCACCAAACGATACCATTCGTTCCTTCGCCCCCTTCCCGTAGATCATGACACGCCGGTTTGCCATGTCGAGGTCTCGCAGTGTGGCCCGGCAGGCTTCCGAAGCCCGGATCCCGGTGTCGATGAGTAGGCGGAGAAGGGCTTCGTCGCGCACGGCCGTGGGCCGCTCGTTGCTGGTCTCACTCTTTTCGCGGGCGCGGTTGTGGAAGTAGGGAGCCGATCTCCTGCAGGCTCTGAACATACGCTCCACCTCGGCCTTGGTGTAAGGGACTATCGCGCGCTTCTCGGGCTCGGGACGGGGGACGTGGCGCATGATGTGGCGTGAAACCAGGTCCTCGGCCTCGGCCCAGGTCCACAAGGACGACAGTGCAGTGTGGACGTTCAGCAAGGATTTCTTGGAGAGAGTTTTGGCGGGTTTGGGGGCAAAGCCGTTGTCGTTTATCTGAGGTACGGTGCCCAGGTGGGCGAGGAAAGCACTGATCTGGGGCGGCTGTATCTCCTCCAGTTGAGGGTCTTTCCCATCAAGGTAGTCGAGGAGATGTTGGAAGCTGTTGAGGTAGTCGGCGATTGTGTGTTTGCTCAGACGTTCGCCGCGCTTGAAGAGCACGAAACCCTCGATGGCCTGCGACAATGTGATGCTTGGACGATTGGACATGTGTGACCTCCGGTTCTGATATGTAGCCCATTACAGATACGATAATCAACCAGACAGGATTGATAAACGCGGTGGGCTTTTTTTGGGACCGGAGGAAACGGTCCTATTCTGCCATGGCCCAACTGTGATGTGAGCCGTAGTACACACGGTACGGTCCAGGTTCAAACCTTGTGTGCCAAAGTCGGGGCGGGCGGATTTGAACCGCCGACCTCACGGACCCGAACCGTGC
>NPIE01006502.1_pt1 | contig 29597 bp, 26 predicted proteins | sample 8637661 | NCBI WGS metagenome assembly NPIE01 (sample SAMN07420842, study PRJNA396082) | bioreactor metagenome | isolation source: sample BA12 brine-fed electro-methanogenic bioreactor BA | place: Japan: Kochi | collected 2016-12-09 | reverse complement strand
TTTGGTGATTTGCGTCTGCATAAGCTCTGCGGTCAGGCGCTTTCGTTTAACGAAAAATCGATCGCCTTCCACCGTCGGCTGGGCTTCAGGCAGGAAGGTGTGCTGAGAGAGCAGCATTATGACGGTGCCGTTTATCATGATGTCGTGTGCTTCGGGTTGCTGGAGCACGAGTGGCAGGCAAACATTTAAGGAATTCAAAGATGAGTAATCCGGTAATCTCGATCGCAGGTCGACAGATTTCACGTAATCATTCGCCCTATATCATTGCGGAACTCTCGGCGAACCATAACGGACGGCTCGAAACGGCTTTGCAGATTATTGAGGAAGCGGCTCGAGCCGGAGCTGATGCGGTGAAGCTGCAAACATACCGTCCAGACACTATTACTCTGGATTCCACTGCTGAAGATTTTCGAATTAAGGGTGGATTGTGGGATGGCCGCACTCTTTATGAGTTATATGAGGAAGCCCACATGCCCTGGGAGTGGCATGAACCTCTGTTCAAGCGCGCCAGAGAACTCGGTATCCCTATTTTCAGTTCTCCTTTTGATACTTCGGCGGTGGATTTGCTGGAAAATCTCAATGCACCGGCCTACAAGATTGCATCGTTTGAGGCTGTAGATCTTCCGCTCATTCGGTATGTCGCCAGTACCGGTAAACCCATGATTATTTCGACCGGCATGGCAGATGCAGAGGAAATTCAGGAGGCTATCGAAGCGGCTCGAGAGGGTGGGTGCAAGGAATTAGCGATTCTCCACTGCGTGAGCGGCTATCCTGCGCCAGCCGAGGACTATAATCTGCGTACGATTCCAGACATGATCGAGCGCTTCGGATTGGTAACAGGGTTATCGGATCATACGCTGGACAATACTACTGCGATTGCAAGTGTCGTTTTGGGTGCCTCGATTATTGAAAAGCACTTCACACTCGATCGGAATGGCGGAGGGCCGGATGATAGCTTCTCCCTCGAACCTGAGGATCTGACTGCATTATGTCGAGATAGCAAAACTGCCTGGAAAGCTCTTGGTGAGGTAGATTATGGCCGGAAATCCAGTGAGCAGGGTAATGCGCAGTTTCGACGTTCACTGTATTTTGTAAAAGATCTGAAGGCAGGAGATGTTGTCGACGTTGCCGCAATCAGAAGTGTAAGACCTGGCTACGGCGTTGCGCCGAAGTATATGGATGAGGTTATTGGAAAGCGCTTGAAGGTGGATGTGACCTGTAATTCGCCAGTTTCGTTTGAGCTGCTTTCGGATACCTGACGCACTGGTAGGGATGTGCGGTTGTCATGTAAGAACCCCCGAGCTCCTTCGGGGGTTCTTACATTTTCGTTACTGAAAACCACGACATCTTGCCGTAAAATGATCTCCCGTCTATCGATCTCTGCCGAAGTTAGCGTGTTTTTGCAATCTCGGCGGTAATTACATCCTAACTAGGGATTTTGATGTCAACTTCTGAGCGATTTTTCCTCGTAGAGCTGACTGCGGCTTTAGTCAGGAAAAGAAGAATATTCTGCATTAGCCTGTTAGCCCTGCTTGGCTTGGGAGGCGGGTATCAACTCTTTTCTGCGCCGACATATAAATTCGTCACCCTTGTGGAGGTAGCGCAAGACGGCGAGGGTACTTTGCTTCAGCCCGGTCCGGCAATTGTATCTTTCATGGACAATGAGTGGCTCCCGGAAATCCGTAGAGAATTTCGGAATGAATGGGGCCACCCTCCGGGCTTTGGTTTAAGTGTGGATGTTATTGATGGGGGGTACGTGTTGCTCTCTTCGTATGGTAAAGAGCGCACCGAAGAAGAGGTAAAGTGGTTCCACTCAAATGTTACAAACAAGTTAACTGAACGTCAGGCTGAGCTGGAGCTAAGAGCCCGAACAAAACTCGAATCGCAGATTACACTTGCAAAAAGGGCGCTCGAGGCGCCAGAGGCACCGGAGTCCGCATCGTCGCCCGGTACTGATCTTTTCGAGACTCTGATCTCACTTGAGGGAAAACTCGCTGGCTTGCGCGCTGCAGACGTCAGGGTGATAGCTCAGCGGAAAGATGAGCCGCTGGGACTCGGGTTGCGGGTTAGATTAGGACTGGTGGTGTTTTTCTCACTGGTCGCATCCGTGATGGTTGTGCTTGCGTACTATTTCGTGCGCCAAGTTGCTGAGTTAGTTAAGGATGAGAATAATCCTTAACCTCCAGTTCGTTGGGTGTGTGGCATGACGTTCCGGTACGGGCTGGCTTGGCTAGTGTTGCCTTTGATAGCCGTTTTTGGTGCTTTTGGATACACGGGCTGGGTGTTTGAGGGTTATCATTGGGGCTATCTCGGTCTTATGTTGGCTTGGGTGATCGCCTTTGTTGTGGGTTTCGGTTTTACCGTGCAGGTCTTGCCACATCATCCGCATCGCGAGGCTCGTTGGCCAACGCCGGTAAGTATCAGGTGGGACTTGTTCGCCCTTTTGTTGGGTGCCCTTGCAATTGCTGCTTTGTTTTACGATCGCTACTATTTAAGAGGAATTGATTACTTTTCAGTTGGTATTGCAAAAAGTCGGTCTTTGCTCAACGAAGGAGTTCACGCCAGCACAGTTTATAGTGTGTTCGGTAACTTCTTTCTTTATTCCTATCTTTTTCCCTTAATCCGCTCGATTATTCAATGGGAAGAGCGACAGCCTAAAACCCTGCGTTTCATCTTGGTGTTTGTTTTTGTTGAATTAGCGGCGGTTTCTTTTTTAATGGGTGGCCGAACCGCAATCCTATTAACGATTATGGTCGGTTTGGCGAGCTTCGTTACACGGCATTTCCTGGGTAAGAGTTATCGACCTTCCTTTTTTACCCCTCTGAGACTAACTGTTATTGGGGTCTTGGCACTACTGACTTTCGGGTTGTTTTTCTGGTTCCGAAGTGTCGCCTTCGGCAGTGGTAATTCGTATTTATATTATCTGAATATATGTGGGCATCTTACCAAGGGTACGAATCTAGCCTGTGATTTTGGCGTTGAATCTGGGCCTTGGAAAGATATCTCAAATTATTTCCATCTGGTCATGCTCTACGGAACGCATGGTGTGTGGTTCAGTGAATCTGTTATCTCATCAAGCTATCCTGAAAGTTTGGTTACACCACAGGGGCTTTTTGCTGTCTTTTTCTCGCGCTTTGGATTCGATGCCCCGCAGTCTGCCTTTGAGGGATATTGGATTCCCGCGGCAGGATCTTTGACGAGTGATTTTGGCATTGTTGGCATGTTGAGCGTTTCTGCTGCTTTTGGAGTGCTGGCTGCGGGCAGTATCCGGCATTTAAGGGTGGGGGATATGGGGTTCGCGGTGTATTCTACCGTATTCCTGATTGCACTCTGGCTGTTATCATTCTTGATTTTCCCGTTTAACTTGCCCGGCCTTCTTCTGGCGGTCTTGCTTGGCTTTTTTTTAGGCGGACTCTTTCTGATGGCCGCTACGTTAAAACAATTGGTTAATACAAGGTTTTCATGAAAATAGGTCTCACCAATCTTTTCTCGTTCAGGCCGCATGTTGAGCATTTGGAGTTTTTGGCTCAATTGCTGGAGGAGGCTGGTCATGAGGTCGTCTTCTTTACTTGCGACTCTGCGGTTGAAACCTGTTATATCCGAGAGCTCCGCAATCGGTCACGGCTCCGGGAATGCGCGCAGTGTATTGCCGGTGGTGTCCGTAGTTACCGTACAGCTGGCGTGACTTCGGTGGGCAAGGATCAAGGTGTATTGACGGATTCTGAAGTTGACGATTTGGCCTTGTCCAGCTCGGCAACGCTGACGAGAACTGAGTCGGAGCTTGAATGGGGTGAGCCGGAGGTTCGCGAGATTAGAGCGAGACTGGCAGGTCCCATCAAGCAGGTCTACCAGAGCGCGCGAAAATGGATCAAGGACGAGCAGATTGAAGGGGTTATTTGTTTTAACGGCAGAATGGACCTGCCCCGTGCGGTGACCTATGCATGCGAAAGTATGGGCGTGCCTTTTATTACGCATGAAAGGACCTGGTTTGGAGATGGAATTCAGTTGATTCCCAATGGAAACTGCCTGTCGTTAAGAGCACTCGGAGAGTTGGTAAGGGAATTTGACGATAAGCCGCTGACTGCTTCCCAGGCGGCTTATGCCGGAAAACTCATCGGTTCCAGATTCTTACAGAGAAACTCCCTTGAGTGGCGACTTTACAATAAGAACCCAGAGCCGGCCCCTTGGCCACTGAAGTCTGATGGCAAAAGAGTGTTGGTGCTCCCCAGTAGCAAGAATGAGTTCGCTGGTCATGATGAGTGGCTTACCGAGTGGAAAGATAATACCGAGGCATTAGACGATTTCTTTGATGCTTTCGGGATTCGGGCTGGTCAAGTCGTTCTCCGTTGCCATCCCAACTGGGGGGAGAAGATCGGCAACGTGGATGGTGATAGATCTCTCCGGCTTTATACCCAGTGGGCCGAAAAAAGGGGGATCTATTGTATTCGCAGTGAGGAGAAGGCAAATACCTACGACCTGATTCAACAGGCAGACATCGTTGTTCTCAATGGAGGAAGTTCTTCTGTCGAGGCCGGTGCGTGTGGCAAACAGGTCGTCTGTCTCGGGCCATCAACATATCAGGATGCCGGTTTCGTTCACGTTTTTCGCTCGAGAAACGAACTGTTCAACAGCAGTTCCCAGCTTGACCTGGATCCCGAGTTGATTCGTCGAAAGACATTGAGATTTTTATACGTTCGATCGCATAGGTTTCCGCAGTTTGTGCCATTTGTGAAGGCGATTGAAACGACTAAATACAGGTATTTCAAGGGTGCGGATGCATCTGTCGTCATCGAGATGTTCAAGCAGGGACGAATCGAACCAGACGATCCGCAGTTTGCCGAATCGGATGTCGGCGAGAATGAGGTAGTTCGGGCAATGGAACAGGCAGATTGGGGAAAATTGGCTGATTACTCGGTTCCAATTGAGCCGGGGGAACCGCTATCTATTAAAAGACGCCCGGGCTTTCGCTGGATTGACAGCTTGAGGGCAAAGTTCGCTAGAGGAGACCGGGCGCAATGATAAGTAGTCAACCAAGAGTGTCTGTCGTTATGCCGGCCTATAACGCCAGTGCTTTCATTGCCGAGACCATTCAATCAGTGTTGGGGCAATCCGTTGAAGACTGGGAGTTGATTGTTGTCGATGATTGCTCAACAGATAACACCCGAGAGGTAGTGACGGCTTTATCTAACGAAGATTCCCGTATTCGCCTGATTGCGCTGGAGAAGAACTTCGGTGGCCCGGCAGGGCCAAGGAATGTCGGGGTCAAGGCAGCTCGTGCTGATCTTGTCGCGTTCCTGGACTCAGATGATATCTGGCATCCAGAAAAACTACGGCTTCAGCTCGAAGTGATCAATAATACTGAGGCCGCGTTTGTTTGCACCGCAATGACCGATTTTGTTGATGAGAGTCGTCTGTCATTTCCCTCCATCGATAATGTGGATCAGACCAAGGTGACCTATTGGAGCCAGACTGTCAGAGCTCAGATTCCTACTTCGAGTGTAATTGCGTCTAAAGCGTTGTTGATGCGAGCTCCGTTCAGGGAGGACTCGGATTACAAAGCGGTCGAGGACTATCATTGCTGGTTGCAAGTGCTGCAAATGGTCGGTGACTGCGTGAAACTTCAGGTTCCGCTGCTTTATTACCGCAGAAGCGAGGGTCAGATTTCCGGCTCCAAGCTGATGATGATGAAAAAGGTTTTGATGGTTCATCGGGAGTACCCGGGGCGCTCTCGCATCGCTGCGTTGGCCTTCACTTTTACGCACGTTCTGGGTGGTTTTTACTTCCGATTTTTAAAGAAGGGTATGTGATATGCGGATTCTGGTAACTGGTGGTGCGGGCTTTCTCGGCTCCCACTTGTGCGAACGGCTGCTCTCCGAAGGGCATGATGTCTTGTGTGTTGACAACTTTTTCACAGGGCGAAAACGCAATATTGCTCATTTGATGAGCAATCCCTATTTTGAGGTGATGCGCCATGACGTCACCTTTCCGTTGTACGTTGAGGTTGATCAGATTTACAACCTTGCCTGCCCTGCTTCTCCTGTTCACTATCAGCACGATCCAGTCCAGACCACGAAAACGAGTGTTCACGGGGCTATAAACATGCTTGGTCTTGCCAAGCGGTTGGGTGCGAGAATTTTTCAGGCCTCTACAAGCGAAGTTTACGGGGACCCTGAGGTACATCCGCAATCGGAAGGTTACTGGGGTAAGGTAAACCCGATAGGAATCCGTTCTTGTTATGACGAGGGGAAGCGCTGTGCTGAAACGTTGTTCTTCGACTACTACCGTCAGCACAACCTCTCAATCAAAGTTGCTCGCATATTTAATACGTATGGTCCGCGAATGCATCCGAACGATGGCCGGGTTGTCAGCAACTTTGTTGTTCAAGCATTGCGTGGAGAAAACATAACGATCTATGGTGAAGGTCAGCAAACCCGTAGTTTCTGCTATGTTGACGACTTGATTGAGGGATTTGTCAGGCTCATGAATGCGCCGGAAGATTTGACTGGGCCGGTTAATCTTGGAAATCCGAATGAGTTTACGATACGGGAACTTGCAGAGCGAATCATAGAGTTAACAGGTTCTTCCTCGACGCTCATTTTTAAGCCCCTGCCAGAGGACGACCCCAAGCAGAGGCAACCTGATATTTCCTTGGCAAAAGATCGGCTCAAGTGGTCCCCGACCATTGAGTTGGACGAAGGACTTACCAAAACCATATCTTATTTTGATGAGCTTTTAAAAATAGCGGACCTTGACTGATATATGGGGGCGCCAAAAAGAGTCTTGGTCACTGGTGCATCAGGGTTTATTGGTCGTGCGTTGTGTAAGCGACTAGTGGATCAAGGGTTTTCAGTTCGTGCTGTTATTCGTCCAGGTGGCGATGAGCCAGTGCAAGGCGTGTCCTATGTGGCACTAGATCTGGAAACAACGACAGATGTACAAGACTTGGTTCGGGATGTTTGCTACGTGGTTCATCTTGCTGGTCGAGCTCATGGCAAAGGTGGCAAAGCTGAGCAGACCCTTCAGTCATTTGTGAAAAGTAATGTTGATCCGACACGCGCTTTGGCTGAGGCTGCGGCGACGGCAAAAGCTTGTCGGTTTGTGCTGTTGAGTTCTATCGGGGTGCATGGAGACAAAAGCGAAGGACAGCCTCTTAGAGAGGACAGCGAGCTGAAGCCACACGCCAATTACGCTGAGTCTAAGGTATTGGCCGAGCAGGCACTTCAAGATGCTTTGGCGGACCAGGAAACGAGCTACGCAATCATTAGGCCGACCTTGGTATATGGAGTGAATGCTCCAGGTAACTTTGCGCGATTGATCAAGGCATGTCGCAGTCCAGTTATGTTGCCGTTGGGAATGGCAACTAATCGTAGAAGTTTTGTCTCCGTTAACAGCCTCATTGATCTTATTGTTCTTTGTATGGAACAAAAGGCGGCCAAGAACCAGGTATATGTTGCTGCTGATAAATACCCTGTTTCTACAAAGGATCTGATTGTATCCATCAGATCGGGGATGAATAAAAGGCCGGGGGTCTTCCCCTTTCCAAGAACTCTAGCTAGATCAACGTTTTTGTTATTAGGGAAACGCCCGATATATCAACAACTTTTTGGCGATCTTGTTGTAGATGCCGGTAAAGCCGTTCGAGAATTAGGGTGGCAAAACGTGGCAAATACACTGGACGAGGTAAAAAGGCTTGGGCGTGAGGAGGTGTCCCTGTGATACGGCTTTTGGATATTTGGATCGCTTTTGTGGGACTGATTGTTGGCTTTCCAATCATGGTACTTTTGTACTTGGTAGGCTTGCTTGACACCGGGTCACCAATTTTTGTTCAGGAGCGGGTAGGACGTCACGGGAAGCCTTTTAGGCTCGTTAAATTTCGGACGATGAGGAAGACCGCGGCTTCCGTTGCCACGCATTTGGCCAATGTTGATGACATAACCCGTTTTGGCCGATTTCTGCGAGGCTCGAAGTTGGATGAGCTTCCTCAGTTATGGAATGTACTGAAAGGTGATATGAGTCTTGTTGGTCCCAGGCCTTGTTTGTTTAGTCAGCAGGAGTTGATTCAGGAGCGCGAAAAACGAGGTGTGCTGGACGCTAGGCCCGGGATCACCGGTCTCGCTCAAGTCAGTGGTATTGACATGTCAACGCCCGAGCTTCTGGCCAAGACTGACTCGGAGATGCTTCAATCGTTGAGTGTCGGGAAGTACTTTGCCTACATCATCCAGACTGTTTCAGGAAAGGGAGCAGGTGATCGGGTACGTCGTGGAGGCTAAAAACTTGGCTAGTAGAATCATTGAAGCTGTGTTGAATTGGTCTCGGCCCCAGAAGCGTTCTGTATCTGTGGTAGTCGATTTTGTCTTATTATCGGTCGCTATTTGGGGTGCGTTTGCACTTAGATTTGAATCAAGTACCTGGTTGCCAGACAGCAAACAACTGGCAGTTTCTTTGGCTACGGTCTTCGTTACCATTGGCGCCTTTGTTAAGTTGGGTCTGTATCGAGCGGTTATCCGTTATCTTAGCGAGCACGCTTTTCTGGCCATTATCATTGGTGTTGCTTTCTCCAGTGTGTCATTGATTGTCTGTGGTTTTCTATTTCAAGCTCTGGTTCCGCGTTCTGTTCCAGTCATATATGGAGCCTTTGCGTTTCTGCTTGTGGCCGGGACGCGTTTCACGATCAGGTCTGTTGTGAGACGCCCACGAGAAAAGGCAAAGAATAGCGTTTTAATTGTAGGAGCTGGCGCAAAGGGCATGCAGTTGGCTTCCGCTCTCGCGCAGGGTGTTGAGTATCGGCCGGTTGGATTTGTTTCATTGCTCAAAGGGAATCACCGCTCGGTTATCGGTGGATTACCGGTCTATTCGGTTGAACATCTGGACAAGGCTGTAAGGGAGCTTGATGCATCCCGGGCGTTACTGGCTCTAGAGGATGCGATACCAGTAAACAGGAAGCAGTTACTCGCGTCTTTGGAAAAATTGTCCATTCCGGTTCAGACAGTTCCGTCTATGTCCGAACTCGTTGCCGGTCAGGCACGAATTAACGACATCAGGGATTTGGAGATTGAGGACCTATTGGGGCGTGATCCTGTTCGGCCTGATACGGCAATTGTATCTGAGAGCCTTTACGGAAAATCGGTGATGGTAACCGGCGCCGGTGGTTCCATCGGCTCTGAGTTGTGTCGACAGATTATCCGGCACAAGCCCAGAATGTTGGTTCTGTTTGAACAATCTGAGTTTTCACTGTACTCCATTGAGCGAGAACTTCGGTCGATCAGTCAGATCGAAAATCTTGATGTGACCATACACGCGATTCTTGGAAGTGTGACCCATAGAAGGCGGTGTGAGGCCGTTTTGAAGGCTTTTGGTGTGCAAGCGGTCTATCATGCGGCTGCATACAAGCACGTGCCTTTGGTAGAGCATAACGTCATCGAAGGCATACAGAATAATGTGTTTGGTACCTGGCATACGGCCGAAGCGGCCATAGCAGCAGGTGTCGAGCGATTTGTGTTGATCTCAACAGATAAGGCCGTTCGCCCAACCAATGTGATGGGTGCGACCAAGCGTATGGCAGAGCTTGTGCTGCAGGGCTTGTCGCAACGCCAGAGCCAGACTGTTTTTTCTATGGTTCGTTTCGGGAACGTGCTGGGGTCGTCTGGGTCTGTGGTACCTCTTTTTCGAGACCAGATTCGTGATGGTGGGCCAGTCACCGTTACGCACCCGGATATCATCCGCTACTTCATGACCATTCCGGAAGCCAGCCAGTTGGTGCTGCAGGCTGGTAGCATGGGGCAGGGGGGAGAGGTTTACGTGTTGGATATGGGAGAGCCGGTAAGAATAGCCGACCTTGCCCGTAAGATGATCCACTTGATGGGGCTTGAAGAGAAAACTTCAGAATCTCCGGGCGGCGATATTGAGATTGTCTATACCGGGTTACGGCCGGGGGAAAAGCTTTTCGAGGAATTGTTGATAGGCGATAACCCCCAGGGTACGGCTCACCCAAGAATATTGATGGCGCGCGAAGTGTCATTGACATGGGATGAAGTTGAGGAGTATCTGGGGCGACTCACAAGAGCCAGCCAGAGCTTTGACTGTAAAGCCGCATTGAATATTTTAATAGAAGCCCGAACGGCCTATGCGCCTAACGGTGATGTGGCTGATCTGGTTTGGTGTAAAACCGGGGCGGCAATTCCTGAACACCACGATAAAGATGGCAAAGTCCTTCGCTTGAGCTGACTGCATGGAAGCGTTCCGCCAGAGACATCAACAAGGATTGTTGAATGATTGAGATAAAACACCACGGTGCTGTGAATGGCGTCACTGGCTCCTGCCATGAGCTCCAGGTCTCGGACTTTGGTATTCTGATTGATTGCGGTCTTTTCCAGGGGAAGGAGAAAGGCGCGGCCTCTTCCGCCACGGAGCTGGCGATAGACTTCCCCATTGATCATATCCGCGCACTTGTGGTCACTCACGTCCATATTGATCACGTTGGGCGGATTCCCTATCTTCTGGCAGCTGGATTTGAGGGGCCCATTATCTGCTCTGAACCCTCTGCCATTATGCTGCCGGAAATCCTCGAGGATGCGCTGAAGATCGGCTTTACCCGGGATCGGGCTTTGATTACCCGGGTTTTGGACCGTATACGTAGCCAACTGGTGCCGCTGCCCTATGGCCAGTGGCATGAGCTGGTTTCTGAGGGCGATGCTGCGCTGAAAATCAGGTTACAGAGGGCCGGGCATATTCTCGGTTCTGCCTACGTGGAATGCGAGCTCCACGATGGCCATCGCAACGAACGTATCGTATTCAGCGGGGATCTTGGCGCGAGTCACGCACCACTCCTGCCCGAGCCGTTATCACCTGAGAAGGCTGATCGCCTGATCATCGAAAGCACATACGGCGATAAGAACCACGAAGACCGGGAAAGCCGCCGCTATCGATTGAAATCGGTTCTTGAGCATGCCCTGGAAGACGGCGGTACGGTGCTGATTCCGGCATTCAGTATCGGGCGCACCCAGGATCTGCTTTATGAGATCGAAGGACTGATTGCCGAGTTTGGGGAGACTGAGATTTCGCAGTCGAGTGCAGAAGGCTCCTCTGGACCACTCCGATGGCAGAATCTGGAAATTGTTGTGGATTCGCCGCTGGCCGCTGAATTCACCCGAATCTATCGGGATCTCAAGCCATTTTGGGATGACGAGGCCCGGGAACTTGTCAGTGCCGGCCGGCATCCTCTGTCGTTTGAGCAGCTCACGGTGATCAATTCCCACGAGGACCATTTGAATGCGGTTGAGTATTTGGCTCGTACTCATCGTCCCTGCGTGGTTATTGCGGGGTCTGGTATGTGCGCTGATGGAAGGGTGGTGAATTACCTCAAGGCGATGCTGGGCGATGCCCGAAATGATGTGGTTTTTGTGGGGTATCAGGCGGCTGGAACGCCAGGGCGGGATATTCTGACTTACGGGCCGCGTGGTGGATGGGTGGAGCTGGACGGAGAACGATATGGCATTTCGGCTCGTGTTCACTCTGTCGGTGGTTATTCTGCTCACGCCGGGCAGGATGATTTGCTTCGGTTCATTGCAGGTATTCCTGAGACGCCCGCCGAAATTCGCGTTGTCCATGGCGATTCGGGTGCCAAGCACGCTTTTAAGCTGGCGTTGGAGGCAATGGCGCCGGATTCTGATATTCTGATTCCAGTAGGATAACGGGGTGAGCATGCGCTGTTCATGCGACAGTTTGCCCAAGCGCTTAGACCTTATTTAAGGCAGGAGAATATATGAAAAGGATTGCGGTAATCGGCCTTGGTTACGTGGGCTTACCATTGGCGGCTGCATTCGGCGAAAAGCGCGAGGTGGTTGGCTTTGATATCAACCCCAAACGGATTGCCGAGCTGAAGGATGGCATTGATTTCACGCGCGAGGTGAGCCGGGATGAACTGGCGGCGTCGTCGAAACTGTCGTTTACGGATTCTCTGGATGGCATTGCCGATTGCCAAGTCTACATCGTGACCGTGCCAACCCCGATTGACGAATACAAATCGCCAGACCTTACCCCGTTGGTAAAGGCCAGTGAGAGTGTGGGTAAAGTCCTCAAGAAGGGTGACATCGTTGTTTATGAATCCACGGTGTTCCCCGGTGCCACTGAAGAAGTCTGTGTGCCGGTTCTGGAAAAGATGTCCGGCCTCAAGTTCAATCAGGATTTCTTTGCCGGTTACAGTCCGGAGCGTATCAACCCGGGCGATAAGGAACACCGCGTTACCACCATTATGAAGGTAACCTCCGGCTCCACGCCCGAGATTGCCGATGAGGTAAATGATCTTTACGCCGGCATCATTACTGCGGGAACCCATAAGGCCAGTTCCATCAAGGTAGCGGAAGCGGCAAAGGTCATTGAAAATACTCAGCGGGATTTGAATATTGCGCTGATGAATGAGCTGTCGATGATTTTTGCCCGCATTGGGATCGATACCCATGAAGTGTTGGCCGCTGCTGGTACTAAATGGAATTTCCTGCCATTCAAACCCGGATTGGTCGGCGGGCATTGTATTGGTGTAGATCCGTATTACCTCACCCATAAGGCCCAGGCCATTGGTTATCATCCTGAGATTATTCTTGCTGGCCGCCGTGTGAACGACAATATGGGGCCATACGCAGCCGCCGAACTGGTTAAGGCGATGATCAAGAGGGGGCATACCATTGCCAATTCGCGTGTATTGGTCATGGGGCTAACGTTCAAGGAAAACTGTCCGGATTTGCGTAATACCCGCGTTATTGATGTGGTTAATGAGTTGAAGGATTTCGGTTGTCAGGTGGATGTCACCGATTGCTGGGCCAATAATGAAGAAGCCGAACATGAGTATGGTATTTCTCTGGTCCCGGAACCGAAAGCCGGTGAATATGATGCGGTATTTCTTGCGGTACCGCACCGCGAATATGCCGGTCTTTCAGCGGAGCAACTGCGTGCTTATACCAATAGCAACGGCGTTTTATTTGATTTGAAGGGTGTGTTGCCGTTAGGGCAGGCGGATTTACGCCTTTGATCTTTAGGTGAAATACAAAGCCGGCCATTGTGCCGGCTTTTTTGTTATGTGGATTTAAGTAATTTATTTTGCCTCATTTCGGTTTCTCTATTATTATTTGTTTCGACTTTCGGTCATATTCAATCAGTATTTAAAACCCCACGATAAAAGGTTTTATTTCCATGGCAAAGATTAATGATTATTACCATAAGAAGCAGCTGATGGAAAAGCTGGCCGCCGAGCTGGAGAAGCTCGAAAAGGACCAGGCACTGAAAAGCGAACTGGAATTCGAAAACAAAGTTCGTGATTTGATGAAAGAGTATGACAAATCACCGAAGGACGTTCTGCAGATTCTGTCTGCTATTGATCCTTCTATCGCTGGCGCCAAGGCCGAGACTTCAACCGGTACCCGTGCCAAGCGTCCGCTGAAAACCTATAAAAACCCGCACACCGGTGAAGTGGTAAAAACCCGCGGTGGTAATCACAAGACTCTGAATGAGTGGCGTGAAAAGCACGGTAAGGAAGCGGTACAGAGCTGGCAGCAGGATTAACTGCCCATTCCCCTCTCTCTCAATAGAGGGAGGGGGATATTAACTGACTACGACTTTGTTCCGCCCGCTTTCCTTGGCTTTATACAAAGCCTCATCTGCCTTTTGCATCCACTGCATATAGTTCTCTGGCGTTTCAGTTAATTGCGCGATGCCCATGCTCACTGTGTAGCGAATATCGCCTGCGGTTGTGCTAACCGTGCTGTTCTCAATCGCCTCACGAATGCGCTCGCAAATGACCCGGGCACTCTCGGCATCGGTTTCTGGCAAAATAATGCCGAATTCTTCACCGCCATAACGGCCGGCGCTGTCCGATTGCCGGATGTTATTGCGAGTGACTTCGGCGGTATGGCGAATCACCTCGTCTCCAGCCAGGTGGCCGTAGGTGTCATTCACCGGTTTGAAGTGGTCGATATCGAACATCACCAGGCTTGTGGCCTGGCCATAGCGCCGGAAACGTTCATATTCGGCATCCACCAGGTTTTCCCAGGTGCCCCGGTTCAGCAGCCCCGTTAGCCGATCTGTCATGCTGAGTTTCGCCAGCTGTTCGTTTGCACGTTCCAGGGCCCGTTTGCTGCTGGCGAATTCGGTTACGTCGTAAATCAGCAGGCACACCTTCTCCACCTCTCCGTTCGGAGCGGTGATCGGGCTGATGGTCAGGTTCTGGAACATGTATTCTTCCGTGCCTGTGATAGGGCGTGTATTCCGGAACTTGAACAGGTAAGGGCGCTGTTCCCAGGACGTAAAGGCCCGGGTGTTCAGCATGGCGACGGCGTCTACCTTTCGGGTAAGCCAGGCTTCCGGGATGTCCGGAAAGGCTTCGAACAAAACCTTGTCCTGAATCTGGCTGGCGGTAATGCCACTGTGGTGTTCCATGAAGCCGTTCCATGCCTGGACGTGGAAATCCAGGTCCAGCACGACCAGCCCCACCTCGACGGATTCGAGCATGTCCATCAGCCAATGGAATTCGTTGGCGTCCTGATTAAAGGCCATAGTCAATCCACCAGATACGCGAGGCGTTTTTCAAGAAATGGGATGGAGTCCTCGGTTAGCAGGATCAGCATGTTGCAGCGGATATCCCGGTTTTCCAGAGCATAGCTGATCTCAATACACAGCAGCTGTTCTTCCCGCTTGCTGTGATGATCCAACAGTTCGTTAACCGGGCGGTGCTGGCCGAGAACGGTCGGATGACCCAGGCCCAGCTTCAGGTCGAGCTGATCACCAATACCGTTGATGAACGCGCCAAACAAGATGCTCGACATATCCATGAGCACTTCCACGTTCACGGATTCGCCTTCCAGCACGTCATAGTGAAGCAGTTCGGCCATTTCCCGGAAACTGGCGTCTTCAAACAGCAGGAGGGCCTCGCCTGCGATACCGGCGCCAGTAAAGCCCTGGCAAACGGCTGAGTAGTCTTCTGCTCGCTGCGCAGCCGATATTGCCATGTGCAGCTCGGAGTTGGCGATAAACGCAACTTTGGGGATAGGTTGTTTGACAAATACCTTCAGCAGCCGGGCCAGCAAGTCGGAGGAGCGCCCCATGGCAACGTTGGATATCTCCTGCAGGTAATCACTCAGGCTTACCGATATTTCCGGACTGGCCGCCTCGCGGGTGTGAAGGCTGGCGTCGTTAAGGGCAGTGTCTTCGAGTTCGGAAGGGCGATAGAAACCGTACTCTTCAAGCAATCGGGAAACAACGCCGGTGTCGGTTGGCTTTTTGATGAAGTCGATGGCGCCCAGTTTGCGAACACGTTCCCGGGCTTCCGGCTGAATGTCGCCCGAGACCACGATGGTCAGAACCGGAAGATCCTCGGAGCGGATGTGTTCCAGCACCTGGTAGCCGTCGAGTTCCGGCATGTTCAGGTCCAGAAACAACAGCTCGGCTTTCTGATCGCGAAGTATGGTTAGCGCCTCCTTGCCATCGCCGGCGAAGAGGATGTCGTCTGCCAGGCCGGGTGGCAGAGCTTTGGCCATTTGTTTGCGCGCCAGTGCAGAGTCGTCGCAGATCAATATTCTGGTGGTCATGGAGTGCCGTTTGGGGCCTTTAACGAAAGGGCGTAAGTATACCAATCTCAAGCGTTGTGTATATGCGGGCTACATTACAAGTTCGCTAAGCTACATATTGGTTCCTAAGTTAGTTTAGTCCTGTGACGAACATCAAGCTTGAACAACAAATGACGGCCAGGTAATGAATGAATGTGATGTACCTCACTCAATGTACGAGGCTCGGTCGGATATAGTCGTGTTGCGGTCAAAAAGAAACAGTTTGTTACAAAGAATAACGGGCCGCATGCCAGCACCGAAATAATAAAACCAGCGGGCAGGCATGGAGTCGGGTGTCGAAACTGACTCACTAAAACAATCAGAGACACAATCTATGACAACGCAAGCGTACGGATGCGCTGCCCTTGCCATGCTCTGCCTGGGTATTTCGCCCGTTTCCCAGGCAGAACTGGAGCCCATTTCAGATAATGCGATGGGCAAGGTAACCGGGCAGGCCTTTATGCAGATTGAAAACATCCCCGGCCAGAACCATGAGTTCACGCGCATGACGCTGACCATGGATGTAGAGACCCGTGTGAATATTGACGATATTCAGGCCGGCCAGATCAATGGCGGCACGGACTTCTCTGCCACCCACCTGGCCCTTGGTCATATCGCCCGTAACGACGGCGAGGTCTTCAATGGCAAAACCTACAATGCCGGGGATGAAATTCCTTTCGAAGCACGCATGCCCTACATCGAACTGGCGGAGGATGCCGCGGGCCTTGCCGGATTCCGCATGGGTTTCGGGCAAGCAAGGGGCTCGGTGTCGTCCCATACCACCAGCTTCAGCGGCGACATCGGCCTGAAAGTACAGGATTCAACCGGTGCCGTTTACGATACCTATCTGTTTGATGGCGATGGTGGCGCGGCCACCAACTACCGTGCCTCTCATATTGGTATTGATCCCAACTCCTGTGTTTCCGGAGCTAACTGCACGCCACTTACCCACCTGCAATCACTGACCGTAGGCGAGGATAATGGCAGTGCTGATGGCACTATCGGGTTTACAGATGCGTTTTTCGTCGGTTTTCAGCGCGATGACGGCGTAGCCTGGCAAACGCTGGACGGTGCCAACACCATCAGTGTTGGGAAAGGGGTATTTATTAACCTGCCTACCAACATGACCGTGGATCTGAGCCAACTGGTTGGCCCGGACGGCATTGACCGCCTGCGCACCCATCAGACGGATATGGGTACCAAGCTGTTTTGATTTTGCTAGACTCCTGCCTCTGAACCAACATGCAGGAGTCTTCCTTTGATCCGCTCTTTCTACTGGCACGATTACGAAACCTTTGGCGTAGACCCGGTTCATGACCGGCCCTCCCAGTTTGCGGGTGTGCGCACCGATGCGGATCTGAATATCATCGAAGACCCGCTGGTCATCTATTGCAAGCCAGCCGACGATTACCTGCCAGCCCCCGAAGCCTGCCTGATTACTGGTATTACTCCCCAGAAAGCGCTGGAGGACGGATTTCCGGAAGCCGAGTTTATCGCCCAGATTAATGAGGCTTTCAGCCAGCCCGGTACCTGCGCTGTGGGCTACAACAGCCTGCGGTTTGATGATGAAGTTACCCGGCATACGCTGTATCGCAATCTCCGGGATCCCTACGCCAGGGAATGGCAGAACGGGAACTCTCGCTGGGACATCATTGATATGGTGCGGCTGACCTATGCCTTGCGGCCGGACGGTATCAATTGGCCCCGCAAAGAAGATGGCAGCCCGAGTTTCAGGTTGGAAGAGCTGACGGTGGCCAATGGCATTGCTCATGAGGCTGCCCACGATGCCATGTCGGATGTGCTGGCCACCATTGCCGTGGCAAAGCTGATCAAGGAAAAACAGCCCAAACTGTTTGATTTCGTTCTGAACAACAAAGACAAACACTCCGCACGGCAAATGCTGGATACCGCCGCTATGAAGCCGGTGTTTCATATTTCCGCCAAGTACCCGGCAACAAGGGGGTGTTGCGCGTTGGTGGCGCCGTTGGCAGAGAGCCTGAGCAATAAAAATCAGGTGATCGTTTACGATCTTAGGGAAGATCCCGAGGAGCTGATCAACGCCTCGGTCGAGGAGATCCGTGAGCGGGTATTTACGTCTCAGGCGGAACTGGGGGAGGGCGTTAGCCGGTTCCCGCTGAAAGGTGTGCAACTGAACAAGTGCCCGGTATTGGCGCCGGCGACCATGCTCTCCACGCTGTCAAAGGAGCGGTTGGCCGAGCTGGAGCTGGATGGGGACGTACTGCGGGCCAACCTGGCCAAACTGCGCAAAGCACCAGATCTGCCCGCCCGCATTGCCCAGGCCTTTGAACAGGATTTCCAGGGCAGCGACCTGACCGATCCCGACGAGCAACTGTACGCGGGCGGATTTATCAGCAAAACCGACCGGGAGAAACTCAACTGGTTGCTGGCTCAACCCGTGGATACCCTGGCCGAGCAGGAAGTGAGGTTTGAAGACGCGCGCCTGCCGGAGATGCTGTTCCGTTACCGTGCCCGCAACTACCCGGATACCCTGATTGGCGAGGAAATGGAGCGTTGGGAGCAGTTTCGTACCGAGCGGCTGATGCAGCCTAAAAAAGGATGGCGGTCGCTGGAAGCTTATGGCCGTGAACTTCAGAGGTTGGCCTCGAATCCCGAGCTAACGCCGAAGAAACAGCAGGTTCTGGAAGATCTGCATCTGTACGGTGAATCTTTGATTCCCTACCTTTAGCGAATCGCAGACCCCGGGCATCCTCTCGTCAGGATTGTCCCGGGATCTGGGCAGCTCCGATTAGCGTCGGCGCTGGAAATACACGCTCAGGTTCTGCCCCATCAGGCTTTGAACTTCACTACCCAGGGCTTCCGCCTGGATCTGGCGCTGTACCGGGCCGGTGGCCAGGCTGTGGCCATCTTCATCCCGGGCTTTAATCAGCTTCCACTCCACTTCATTGCTCACCAGGGCCAGCAGTTCTTTGAGCTGGTTGGCGTCCTGCGGCCGGAACCATCGATCGCGGCAGCCGCCCAGGCTGTAGAAGTCCTCGTCCTTCAGCAGCTCTGTCCAGAGGGTATCTTGCCGGTTGGCCAAAACCATCCTGCGAAGTTGACGCAAGGCGGTACGAGTGGGCTGCAGATTATGCTCCGCGACCAGGCGGCGAATCTGTTTGTCGCCCTGGGTTTGCTCGGCCAGCGCCGTGTGCATGTGCACAATGGCACCGGTGTTCGAGGCAGTATTGATGAGTGCGGCCAGAGAAAGCTCGGTCATGGCCGGTGAGGGCACACGGCCCACTTCCACCCAATGGACCTTGTGACCATCGGCCACAAAACGCTGTGCGATGGACCAGGGCCAGAACACGATGTTGTCCATGTTCAGGCTCTGGGCCATGCGGGTGCCTTTAGCGATATTGGCCAGGGATTCATCAACTGCAATCACTTCCACATCGTTCAGGTATTGCGCCAGCTCCATGGCTCGCTGGCCAGACTGAGCGCCGCACACCATAATCCGCAACGTGGCGGGGAGGTTGTCGGTGTTCAGGCCAAGTTCCTGCGCCATCACGGCTTTCAGGCTGGTCTCCGTCCGATAGGCCAGCTGGCTCCAGGCCGGCCATGCCTGGGGCACATCGGTTTTCTCCAGGCAGAGTTCCTCGGCTTTTTCGTCAAAATTCTGCTTGATGGCCTCTTCTTCTGCCCGGTTGTAGTAGCTGGCTGCCATAATGGGTTGCATGGCCAGTGGCCAGTCCACCAGGTTCCATTGGCCGAGTTGAACTGCAAAGTTCTGGTGGAAAAGCGCACCATACATGGCGCTGATCATCAGAGAGCCAATCAGGGCCTCTTGAGGTTCGCCTACGGCGAATTGCGCCATGATGCTTTCATTGATGGTGGCCGCCAGGCGTTCCTCATCGTCTTCCGCGGCCAGCGCGAAGCCGGTGCGGTCGGCGTATTCCGCGATCGCCAGGCAGAGGGGCTGCAGTTCGTCCCTCAGGCTGGCCGTTTGAGCGACCTCCGCCATAATGGCGCGGCGCAGTAGCACCACCAGTTCTTCCACAGCGGCATTGGGCATCAGAGTTTTCTGGAGCGCCAGGATCAGCAATTCATCTTCTGCCGCGGCATCCAGGAAGATTTCGGCGTTAGGGTTATCCAGGTCGTATTGCTGCTGGATGATTGCGCCGACAAAGTGGCCGATTTCCTGGTGTGGCAGACCTTCCTGCCGAAGCAGGGCAATGGCGTCCAGCGCCAGATCGCTGTCGGCTTTGTGAACCTGAAGGTGCTGCGCGCAGGAGAGCATGCCGGAATAGACAGAGTCCCATTCCGATCCGCTTTGGAGTAACTTTCGGTAGTGCAGGTAGGCAACATCAACCTGGCCTTGCAGCCGTTTGGCATGAGCAACCCCGCAGAAAGCGGCGGCAGATTGCCGGTCGCATTCCAGTGCCTGCAGGAAATACTCCTCCGCCAGGGCGGGGCGCTCGCTCTTCAGTGCCCAATAGCCGAGGTTGCAGTATTGCTGGGCCTGCGCCGGTTGCCGATTGAGACTGGCATTGAACAGGGCATGGGCCTTTTCAAGCTGGCCGTCGTCCATCTCCACTCGGCCGAGCAGGCCAAGGGCCGCTGCGTGATCGGCCTCCAGCGCCAGCGCCTGATTCAGGTATTCCCGGCATTCATTGCGCGCTTTCAGCCGCTGAATGTAGGAGAGCCCGTTGCTGTTGGACTCGCCGTACGCCAGGTTTGCCTGGAGCACCAGGCGCGCGACCTGAGCCTGAACGGAGCGGGAAAGATGCGCGTTATGATGTTGTACTTGCATGGAACACCTCGTTACCAGCCAATATCCGATGCGGCAAAGGTCTGCAGTTTTTTGACGGTTTGCCGGGGTTTGAGAGAGTTATAGCGAAAGGTGTGCCAGTTTCAGTTTTGTCCATAGTCGTCTCTGTTTACAGCGACGAGTTGAAGGTTTTGGTTATACTCGGGCCTCTATGCCAGGAAAAGAGACGCCGGGAACTTATGACGGGAAGCAATAGCATGACGAGAACAATTCTCGTAACAGGTGGGGCAGGGTTTATTGGCTCAGCCGTTGCACGGTTCATTATTGAGCGTACTGACGATAGCGTTGTGGTGCTGGACAAGCTCACCTATTGCGGCAATCTGGACAATCTGGCCGGGCTCCAGGGCCATCCTCGTTATGTGTTTGAAAAGGGCGATATCTGTGACCGTGAGCTGGTGGATCGTCTGTTGGAACGGTACCGGCCTTCTGCTGTGCTGCACCTGGCTGCCGAGAGCCATGTAGACAGATCTATTGAGGGGCCTGCGGTTTTCATTGAGACCAACATCATTGGAACCTATACCCTGCTCGAGGCTGCCCGCGCATACTGGGGCCGGCTCGAGGAAGGTGAGCACCAGATGTTTCGGTTCCACCATGTCAGCACCGATGAGGTGTTTGGTGATCTGGCGGATTCACGGACAGGAGAAACCGCCTTCACCGAGCAAACGCCTTACTCCCCGAGTAGCCCCTACAGTGCAAGCAAAGCCAGCTCGGATCACCTGGTCCGGGCCTGGAGTCGAACCTATGGCTTGCCGATTCTTATTACCAATTGCTCCAACAATTATGGGCCGTTTCAGTTTCCAGAAAAAATCATACCGCTGATGATTACCAACGCGCTGGCAGGTAAACCTTTGCCGGTATACGGTGACGGGCGTCAGATCCGGGACTGGCTCTACGTTGAGGATCATGCTGAGGCTCTCTATCGAGTGCTCACGAAAGCCAGTGCGAACGAGGCCTACAACATTGGCGGTAATGCCGAGATGAGGAATATTGATCTGGTTCGTGCTTTGTGTGATGTACTGGAGGATGTTGTTCCCGAGAAACCGCAAGGAGTTCGGCGTTTTGAAGACCTGATCACCTTCGTTGAGGACAGGCCCGGGCACGACTTGCACTATGCTATCGATGCTTCCAGGATCCGCCGTGATCTGGCGTGGGAACCAAAAGAAACCCTCACCTCCGGGCTTCGGAAAACAGTGTATTGGTATCTGGATAACCAGAACTGGTGCGAGCGAATTGCGGACGGCAGTTATCGGTCGGGGAGCGTTTGATGCGCATTCTTCTGTTTGGTGGTGAGGGCCAGGTTGGCTGGGAGTTGAGGCGTGCGTTGTCGGTTCTCGGGCAGCTGGTGGTACCCGCCAGAAAGCCGGGAGCGGGTGGTGATTTAAGTGACCTGGAGCGCCTGAGGCAAATCATTCGGCGCCATTGTCCGGATGTGGTGGTGAATGCCGCCGCCTACACCGATGTGGCGGCAGCGGAGCACGAACGGGAGCGTGCCTTTGCCATCAATGCTCTGGCGCCTGAAGCCATGGCGCAGGAGGCGGCGCGCTGTGGTGCCTTGATGGTTCACTATTCAACCGATTACGTTTACGACGGCCAGTCTGATGACGCCTATTCCGAAACGGACGTTGCACAGCCCTTGAATGTCTATGGTGAGAGCAAGTTCGACGGTGACCGTCGGGTTATGGCGTCAGGTTGCGACTACCTTATTTTCCGGACCAGTTGGGTCTACTCCGTCCGTGGCAAGAATTTCCTGACAACGATGCTGAAGCTCTTGCGTGAGAGGGATCGGCTAACGGTGGTTCACGATCAGCGGGGAGCGCCGACCTCAGCAGAGCTGCTGGCGGACGTGACTGCTCATGCTGTTGCCCGCACCTACCCAGATCGTGCGTTAGGCGGGCTTTATCACTTGACCGCGAGTGGGGCAACGTCTTGGTACGGCTATAGCTGTCTGATTGCAGACCGGTTAAGGGAGCGATCGGCCGGGCAGATAATTGACGAAGCGGCCATTGTCCCGGTAACGGCTGCAGTTTATGGCTCCGAGGTTTTGCGACCGAAGAATTCCTGCCTGAATACGTCCCGGCTTGAAAAGGCTTTTGATCTGGTGCTTCCGGATTGGACCACGGGCGTGATTCGGGTTGTCGACGAAGGGCTCTATTTCGAGAAACGGAGGCAGTTGTGAAAGGTATCGTGTTGGCTGGTGGTTCCGGAACCCGGCTGTACCCCATTACTCAGGGCGTGTCTAAACAACTGTTGCCGGTTTACGACAAGCCCATGATCTACTACCCGCTGTCGATACTGATGCTGGCGGGTATTCGGGAAATTCTGATTATCACCACACCTGAGGATAGCTCGACCTTCCGAAGGCTGCTGGGCGATGGCAGCCAGTTTGGCATCGAAATCGAGTACGCGGTTCAACCCAGGCCAGAGGGTATCGCCCAGGCATTTCTTATTGGTGCGTCGTTTATTGGTGCAGAGAGCGTGTGCCTGGTGTTAGGGGACAACATCTATTACGGCCAGGGCTTGAGCCAGAAACTTCAGCGGGCGGCCTCGCTTGACTCCGGTGCTACGATTTTCGGCTATCAGGTGAAAGATCCCGAGCGGTTTGGCGTTGTTGAATTCGACGAGGAGGGGCGAGCGGTTTCCATTGAGGAAAAGCCCGCGGTGCCAAAGTCCGACTATGCGGTCACGGGTCTGTATTTTTACGATAACGATGTGGTTTCGATTGCCAGGAGCATTTCGCCTTCGGCGCGTGGAGAGCTTGAGATCACTGCGGTAAACCAGGCGTATCTGGCCTCCGGGAAATTGAACGTGGAGCTCCTTGGTCGTGGTTTTGCCTGGTTAGATACGGGAACGTTTGACTCTCTTTATGAAGCGTCCGGTTTTATTGAAACGCTTGAGAAGCGGCAGGGACTGAAGATTGCCTGTCTTGAGGAGGTTGCTTTTCGAATGGGTTACATAGACCGTGATCAGTTGCTGGCTCAGGCGGATAAGCTTGATAAAAACAGTTATGGCCACTACCTCAGACGACTCGCGCAATAGAAGACAACAAGGCGACCATGGATATCATTGAAACCAAGATACCCGATGTAAAAGTGCTGGTACCCCGGGTGTTCGGGGACAGCCGGGGGTTCTTCAAGGAAACCTGGAATCAGCGACAGCTGGAAAAGCTGGGACTGAACCTGTCCTTCGTACAGGACAATTTCAGCCGCTCCTGCCGGAACACGTTGCGGGGCCTGCACTATCAATGCGAACGACCACAAGGCAAGCTTGTCTGGGTGAGCCAGGGAGAGGTGCTGGATGTGGCCGTGGATATTCGTCCGGATTCCACGACGTTCGGGCAATGGGTGTCCGAAGTGCTGTCCGATACCAATCACCGGATGATGTGGATCCCTCCTGGGTTTGCGCATGGTTTTCTGGTCAGGAGCGAGCAGGCGGACTTCCAGTACAAGTGCACGGACTTCTACGCTCCGGAGTTTGAGCGCTGTATTCGGTGGGATGATGAAAACCTGGGTATCGACTGGGGGTGTGTCGAAACCAGTCGGTTGATCATTTCTGAGAAAGACGCTGCGGGCCGGCCTTTCCGGGAATTATTTCCCTAGTGTTGTAGCAGAAACAAAAAAGCCAGGTTGCCCTGGCTTTTTTGTTGGGACATTTGTTTTGGTGTGTTAGCCCTGCAGCAGCTGAAGTACCTGCTGGGGGCGGGCGTTGGCCTGAGCCAGAACTGAGAGGCCGGCCTGCTGGAGAACCTGGGTTCTGGCAAGGTTCGCAGACTCCGCCGCGAAGTCGGCATCCTGGATCCGGGAACGAGCTGCAGAGAGATTCTCTGACGTGGTGCTCAGGTTGGCGATGGTAGATTCCAGCCGGTTCTGCACCGCACCCAGGTCTGCGCGGATTCCGTTAATGGTTTCCAGTGCAGAGTCGAGCACTCTCATCGCACTGCTGGCGCCCTCGAAAGTACTGATGTCGATGTCGGCTACTTTTTCCGGGTCGGAGCCAAAGGTGTCTGTGGTTGCGAAAATGCCGCCTGCACCACCGGCCACCGTAGAGGAAACGGCAAAGCTGGAAGCGGAGTCAAAGTTTATCTCACCAGCTATCCGGGCGCTGTCGTTACCGCCTGTGGCCAACTGGGCTGTCGCCTGGGAGGAGCCGGTCAGATCCATCGTCGGCGAGCCAGCTCCATTGCTGGTAAAGCCTTCAATGACAACGTCTTTACCGCTTTCCTGGATGAGCTTGATGGTTCCGCCATCCACTTCGGCCGTAATGCCGGTTTTGCCACTGCTGGCGTTGATCTCGCGGGCTAATGGCTCAAGGTCGTTAACGTCGGATATCTGGGCGGAGATAGTTGCATTGTTGCCATCGCCGGTCGACAGGCTCATTGTCACGGTGCCGCTTGCGCTCAGGTTGGACAGCTCAACGCTGGTGCGGGCACTCGCGGAGACGCCGGTTGTTTCGGCGGCTTTGTTGATTTCGGCGGCAATCGATTCTGCTGTGGCACCAGAGGCTGTGATGTTAACCGTCTGCTCATCAAGCGAACTGGAAATCGTAATATCCTGAGGCTGTATCGCATTCAGTGCGGGTGCCGTACCACCTGAGGCTACGGTGATAGAGCCTGTGGAGCTACCGCTGGCGATGGTCTCGACCGTGTTGTTTGCCAAAGTGTCAATTCTGGTACCGGTGATCGACACAGAAATGGTCTGGTTTTCGTTGGCACCGGCCTGGAATTTCTGAGCCTGGAACGTTCCGTCGAGAAGTTTAAGGCCGTTGAATTCTGTGGTGGTTGCGATCCGCTCGAGCTCCTGTTTGAGCTGATTCACCTCGGCCTGCAGGGCTTTCCTGTCTGAAGCAGAGTTGGTGGCGTTCGCAGCCTGCACGGCCAGTTCTCTCATCCGTTGAAGGATGTTGCCAGATTCCCCCAGCGCGCCCTCAGCTACTTGAGCGAGCGAGACACCGTCATTGGAGTTTCGTACCGCCTGGTTCAGGCCCTTTACTTGCGAGGTAAAGCGTTCCGCAATTGCCAGCCCGGCCGCATCGTCTTTTGCTGAATTAATTCGCAAACCTGAGGACAAGCGCTGAAGTGTTGTGTTTGCGTCCTGCTGAGAGGCGTTCAGGTTGCGTTGAGCGTTCAGCGACGCGATGTTGGTGTTGATGATCTGAGGCATGTCTGTTCTCCCTGCTCAGCTTTTGCCGGGGGCTGGTTCGTCGAAAAACGAGAAGGTGAACCTTTGCCGGCTGGAATTCGTTAATTTGCCGTTTGCAGGGATCAAAGCCAGGCGCGTGCCATGTTTAAAAAAATACTTTAATAACATAATTTTAAGGATGGATGGTGCTGACCCGGTTTCGTTTTCTTGCCGCGTTGTCAATAAAATGACCGGCCGAGAGGTAAGGATTTGCCGGTATGGGTGAACAAGAAACTCATTGGAGCCCGGGTTCTGTTTACTGCTAGGATTGAAGTAGATGAACAATAACGACTTTTTGAGGACGCCTACGTGGCTGATGACCTGATTACCGTTACCCGGCCCAGCCTTCCTGATCTTGAAAAGCTGCAGCCTCTTTTGGAGGAAATCTGGAAAAGCGGGCGGTTAACCAACGGTGGGCGCTTTCATGAGGAACTGGAAGCCCGCCTTTGCGAGTATCTGGGGGTCGAACATCTGTCCCTGTTCACTAACGGCACGATTGCTCTGGTTACTGCTTTGCAGGCGATGCGCGTTACCGGGGAGGTGATTACCACGCCCTATACCTTCGCGGCGACGCCCCATGCTTTGTTATGGAACAAGCTCAAGCCTGTTTTCGTGGATATCGAGCCGGATAGCTTTAACCTCGACGCCTCAAAAATTGAAGCCGCGATAACCCCGGAGACCACAGCCATACTCCCCGTACATTGCTATGGGACTCCTGCAAATATTGATGAAATCCAGCGAATCGCCGATCTTTACGGGTTGCACGTTATATATGATGCAGCCCATGCGTTTGCAGTCAGATACAGGGGCCGGAGCCTCCTGGAGGCTGGTGATATTTCCGTGCTCAGCTTTCACGCCACCAAGGTGTTCAACACCTTCGAGGGTGGGGCTCTGATACTCAAGGACAAGAAAACGAAGCAGCGGGTCGATTACCTGAAGAACTTCGGTTTTGCCAACGAGACCACGGTGGTCGCCCCGGGTATCAACGGCAAGATGAACGAGTTCCAGGCAGCGTTGGGCTTGTTACAGCTTGAGAAAATTGATTCCGACATTCGGGCCCGGCAGAGTGTGTACCGGAAATATCGTGAGGAACTCATGGGTATTGAAGGCCTGCAACTGATGGAAGAGCCGGTCGACACTGAGTGGAATTACTCCTATTGTCCGGTTCTGGTAAATGAGAGCTTCCCACTGTCCAGGGATGACCTTTATTCCGAATTCCGAAAGCAGGGGATTCTGGTACGCCGCTATTTCTATCCACTGGTCTCCGATTTTCCAATGTACTTTGACCCTTCGGCGGTGTTCGAAAGTGCCGCAGATACCGCCCAGCGAATTCTTTGTCTGCCAATCTATAGCGACCTCAATGATGAGGATTTTGGCCGAATCATGAGCTGTCTTCGTGAAGCCGCCAATGGCCATCATGGGGCCTCAGGAAGCGGGCAATGAAACTGGCGGTTATGCAGCCCTATTTCTTTCCGTATCCGGGCTATTTTCAGCTGATGGCTCACGCGGACACCTGGGTTGTGTTTGATCATTGCCAGTTTGTGAACAAGGGGTGGGTCAATCGCAATCGTGTTTTGCACCCCAATCCGGAGAAAGGGTGGCAGTACATCACCGTACCCCTGAGCAAAAGGGGGCGTTTCGATTTCATTGATGACATTGAGATTGACGACAGCAGTGACTGGCGTAAAAGCCTCACAGGTAAGCTGGTTCACTATCGTCGTGCGCCGAACTATCGGAAAACCATGTCGGTTTTTGAATCAGCCATCGGGACGCCCAACGCTGTCCTGTCCAGATTTCTGACCCACAGTCTCCGGGTGCTGGCTGATCATCTTGGCATCAATACAAAGATCGTGGTGTATTCTGAGCTGGACCTGGGGATCGATCAGGTCGCCCATTCCGGGGAGTGGGCGCTCAAGATCGCCAAGGCCATGGGGGCGGAGCACTACATTAACCCAATGGGGGGGCAGGCTCTGTTTGACCCTGCGCAGTTCCGTGAGGCGGGCATTGGTCTCTCCTTTATGGAATCGATTATTCGCCCGTACGGTCAGAATGGCTACGATTATGTTCCGAACCTGTCCATCCTCGACGCCTTGATGTGGTGTGATGAGGAGACGCTGCGAGACATATTGCTGAACGACTTCACCCTACACCCAGCCTGAGTGTCAGTGATGAGTGACGATTATCTGCACAAGGAATACCCGAAACAGTTTGATCGCGACGCGTTCTGGCAACAGATCAAGCGGACGGTGAATGGCAAGCCTGTCAGTGAGCAGGATATTCAGATGATCGTGGATCAGATATCGGGGGCGCTGCGGTTTCGGCCTGGCGACGTTCTCCTCGACCTGGGATGTGGAAACGCTGCACTGGCCAGCTACCTGTTTGATTCGATATCAGAATATCATGGCGTAGATTTTTCGGAGTACCTGGTTGGTGTGGCCCGGGAGTTCTTTTCGATACCGGGCAAAACGCATTTCTATTGTGGGGATGCGGTAGGGGCGACCCTTGAGTTTCCTGAGGCTTCCCGAATTACGCGGGTGCTCGTCTACGGCGTGATCTCTTATCTTTCCGCTGACTCAGTGAGCACGCTGTTGAAGACCATCTGGAGTCAGTACAGCGCCTGTGAGCGAATCTTTATCGGCAATGTACCGGATAAAACGAAGGCGGCCGATTTCTTCCAGCGGCGCAATGTCGTGGATTACCGGTTGGACGACCCGAAGTCGCCGATTGGGGTCTGGTGGAGCGCGGACGAGTTCGTTGCCCTGGGCGAAGCATGCGGTTTTAACGTGGACATCATGACGATGCCGAATGATTTCTACGGCGCCGGCTACCGATTTGATGTGCTTATGACGAGGCGAGTCTGATGTCTTCGACAGGCTTTCTCTCAACATCCAACCTTTACGAGCCTGAGAAAGAGCGCATTCTGGGGTATGTAGATCAGTGGCTCGAAAACGGGGGGGAGAGTCGTCCGGGTTGGCTGGTGTCGTTACTTGAGAAACGTCTCTGTGAGTACCATCAGGCTGAACACTGCGTGGCCATGTCCACGGGGTTCTGGTCATTGGTGGCGAGCTTGCGGTTAAGTGCCCTTGATGCTCCAGAGGTTATTATCCCGTCGTTTACCTACCGCCGGCTGGCCGATGTTGTGTTCTGGGCCGGTAAGGTTCCCCGTTTCGTGGACATTGATGAGTCCACGCTGGCAATCTCTCCCGAGTCAGTTGAGCGGGCTATTGGATCAAACACCGCAGCCATCCTTGCGGTTCATCCTATCGTGAATTGTTGCGATGTTTCGCGACTGACAGAGATTGCAGCGAAATATGCCGTGCCAATGGTCATCGATGCCGTGGAGTCAGTTCACGAAACCTGGCAGGGAAAACGCGTAGGGTCTTTTGATGTGCCCGAGGTGTTCTCGTTGCACGCGAGCAAGCTGATCAATGGATTGGAGGGCGGCTACGTGTGTGTGAACGACAGTGCCTACGCAGGCAGGCTTCGTGATTTCAGATCCCGCGACAAAAGTAACGCCCGACGTCTGAAACCCGGGCACTGGCTCGCTTCGGACATGCCCGATATCCATGCTGCTTTTGCTCTTGCCGGACTGGACGAAATAGAAGAAAACGTCCGCCACAACCGCAGGATTTACCGGGCGTATCAAAGAGAGCTCAAAGGGGTTGCCGGTATCCGGCTTCTCGCGTTTGATGAGGCTCAGCAAACGTCATTCAAAAATATTGTTGTTGAGGTTCCAGGCGTGAGCGGGGAGGTGAGAGACCGCATTGTGCGGAATCTGAATCAGGCTGGCGTTCTGGCCCGGGCCCACTATTCACCGCCGCTTCATAGCAAAAGCTATGAGTACCCGGTTTTGTGCCCGGAGCCTCTTCCCGTAACCGAACATGCTGCCGGGGCATTGCTCAATCTACCCTGTGGCTTCAGAGTCTCTGAAGCGGATGTGACGCATGTCGTCGCCATGATCAAGTCTCTACTATCGGATGTCCCCGGGAGTTGTGATGGCTGAATACAATGCCCGTAAAGTGGTTTCCGATATTCTGGCCA
>NPIE01003657.1_pt1 | contig 29651 bp, 24 predicted proteins | sample 8637661 | NCBI WGS metagenome assembly NPIE01 (sample SAMN07420842, study PRJNA396082) | bioreactor metagenome | isolation source: sample BA12 brine-fed electro-methanogenic bioreactor BA | place: Japan: Kochi | collected 2016-12-09 | reverse complement strand
ATAACCATCGGATCCGTGCGGTCCGAGTGTGGCGATAACGGTCATGGTTGCTGATTCCTGTCGTTTCCCGGGCCGTTCGATTTTGCCCGGCAATGAATTGAAAGGGAACCTTGAAAAATTGTCATTTCGCCTAATCTCATCGTTGCGCATTCAAATTTTATCCTCGGAATATCATAGATATGCCTGCGGTAAAATTTTCGTGCGCGCCTCGATCTTAATCGAAATTCCGATTCTTTCAAGCTCCCCGAAAGATGGTGCGGTGCCCGGCAGATGCCAGCATGGCAACAGATGGCGCAACGTGTCAAAAATATCTTTTCGGTTACATTTAGGCAATAGCTATTCAGAACAACACCCGTCGTATCGGGGCAGTATCGGATAGACGAACAGCGTTATCGATTATTGCTGTAACCAATGGTGCTGCTCTCTTCAGATCATCATAATTCCTTCATTTCATCGACAAAGACGTCCCAACAATCGCTCATGATCGACAAATCACCGCTGTCCAGGTATGTGGAGGAATTGTGCGCCTCGCCAAAATTTTCCCCGCAGATCGTCTGCCACCGACTCTTGCCGGGCAGCGACGCACGCACCGCCCCCCTCCGGCAGCCGCTTTCGGAGGCCATTGTCGACGGCTTGCGCCGGCAGGGCATAGAGCGGCTCTACGCTCACCAGGCTGAAGCCATCGACGCCTTTCGGGCCGGTCACGATCTCATTGTCGCCACGCCGACGGCATCGGGAAAAAGCCTGATCTACAATCTGCCGGTAGTGCAAACCTGCCTCGCCGAACCATCGGCCCACGCCCTCTATCTCTTCCCGCTCAAAGCGCTGGCCCAAGATCAGGCTCGGACTCTGGCACAATTTTCCGCGGCAATTATCGGCGATACGACCGTGCACGGTACCTCCCCCTTCGTATCGATCTATGACGGTGATACGACGACCGCTGAGCGGGCACGACTGAGAAAACAGCCGCCGCCGGTGCTGGTTACCAATCCTGATATGCTCCATCTCTCCCTGCTGCCATACCACGATAGTTGGAGTTCATTTTTCAAAGGATTGCACATTATCGTCATTGACGAAGTCCATGTTTATCGTGGTCTTTTCGGCGCCCACCTGGCCTGGGTGCTGCGTCGACTGCAACGCATCGCCGCTCATTATGGAGCATCCCCTCGTTTTATCATGCTCTCGGCAACGATCGGCAACCCCGGTCAACTCGCCGAGAAACTGATCGGTCGAAAACCTGCCGTGATAGATCGCTGCGGCGCCCCGGCGGAAGAGAAAGATATGCTCTTCATCAACCCCTGGGACAGCGCCGCGCACACCGCCAGCCAATTGCTTGAAACCGCATTGAAGCGGGGACTGCGGGCCATCGTTTACACAAAATCGCGAAAAATGACCGAGTTGATCACCGTCTGGACCAAACCGCGACTCGGCGCTCTGGCAGCCAGACTCACTTCCTATCGAGCCGGCTTTCTCCCCGAGGATCGGCGGGCAATCGAGAGGCAGCTGGCGGACGGAACCCTGCTCGGTGTCATATCCACGTCGGCGCTGGAACTGGGCATTGATATCGGCGATCTCGATCTCTGCATCCTGGTCGGCTATCCCGGCTCGGTGATGGCAACCTGGCAACGCAGCGGCCGGGTCGGCAGGGGAGGGCACCGCTCCGCCGTCATCATGATCGGTGGAGAAGACGCGCTTGACCAGTATTTCATGCTGCATCCTGACGATTTTTTTAATCGGCCGCCGGAACACGCCGCTCTTGATCCGCTCAATTCACGGATCACTCGGCAACATCTGCACTGTGCCGCCGCCGAAATTCCGCTCGAGCAAGATGAGCCGTTGCTGCGCTGCTGCCACCAGATTCGCCGGGCAGTCGATGAGCTGACCGAGGCCGGCACGCTGCTGCGCGACGGTGACGGCCACCGTTGGCACGCCAGCAGGAAGCGTCCGCAACGTCAATTCGACCTGCGCGGCGGCGGCGTCAAGCTGTCGATCATTCACCGACACACCGGCGAGATCATCGGCGAGATCGATGCCGGTCGGGCCTTGCACGATGCGCATCCCGGCGCCATCTACCTTCATCAGACGAAAACGCTGCTGGTTGTCGACCTCAACCTGAGCGGGCAGGAGGTGCTCGTCGAGGAGAGTAAACCGACCTATTACACCAGGCCGACGGTAACGAAAGAGACGGAGATAATTTCCCGCTTCGCCACCAAATCGGTGTGCGGCATACGAGCCAATTGGGGCACGTTGAGGGTCACGGAGCAGGTCAGCGGGTTTCGGAAAATCCAGCAATTTACCTCCAAGACGATCGCCACCATGATGCTCGACTTGCCGCCACAGACCATCGAGACGGAAGGGCTGTGGCTTGATCTGCCGCCTGCCTGCAAGCAGCTGCTCGAGGATAAGCAGATGCACTTCATGGGTGCCATCCATGCCATCGAGCACGCGCTGATCGCCATGTTCCCGTTGCTGATCCTGTGCGATAGAAACGATATCGGCGGCATTTCCTGCCCCTATCACGAACAGACCGGGCAGTCGTCAATTTTCATCTATGACGGCTACGCCGGCGGGGCCGGTCTTGCCGCCCAGGCCTACGAGCTGATCGAAGCATTGCTGGAGCAGACAGAACGCTGCGTGGTCGACTGCCCCTGCGAGACCGGTTGCCCCAGCTGTGTCCATTCACCCCGGTGCGGGTCGGGAAACCGGCCGATCGATAAAGAGGCGGCACGCTGCCTGCTGCAGGCTATCAGGCAGGACCGATTTCAGCTGGAAACCGACACTGTCCGGGACGCGGCTGTTGATCTACCTCGCCCGATAGCGCGGCAGCGCGCTACCGACGCAGCGGGGGGGCGCGGTCGTGCCGCCTTACCGGCACACTTTTGCGTCTTCGATCTGGAAACGAAACGTGCGGCGACGGAGGTAGGAGGCTGGCATAATGCCGACAGGATGGGAATGTCGGTCGGCGTGGTCTACGATTCGAAACTCGACGGGTTTGCCACCTATCTGGAAAACGAGGTCAACGAGTTGATCGACCACCTGGCGAGCGCCTCGGTCATTGTCGGTTTCAACATCCTCGCCTTCGATTACCGGGTATTGGCCGGCATCTCCGGGAGGCAGCTCTATGACCGGCCGTCATTGGACCTGCTCAAGCTGATTCAGGAGCAACTCGGTTACCGGCTCAGCCTCAACCGTCTTGCCGAACAGACGCTCGGGCGTCCCAAGTCGGCCGATGGCCTGCAGGCCCTAACGTGGTACAAACAGGGCAGAATCGACGAAATAGTCGCATATTGCCGGGAGGATGTGGCGTTGACCCGAGACCTGCTGTTCTTCGCATTGGACAACGGCTACCTGTTGTTCACCAACAAGGCCGGCTCGACGGTACGCCTGCCGCTGGCCTGCGACGCGGCACTGGTCGCCCTGTTGTCACGGACCTGATGCTGAATGGTTACGGCCAGAGCAGCGACTTGTGGATCCAACCGATCAATCCGCTTGCATGTCGCAGTTTCATCCAGTCGCCCTGGCTTTCCAATCGGTTCATGACAACGCCACGCTCAACGGTCGCGATGACCGGACTTGAAGTGGTCGGCTCGGCGCGCATGTTGACACTGGTCGTGGCATCGATGATGACGGTCGACACCGGCTCCACGAGCGAGTTGTGAATCCAGCCGGCATCTTTTTCAAAATCAACGATTTTCAGCCAGTCTCCCTGCTTGCCGGTAACCTCGAGGGGATATCCGGCGAAGAGCTCCATCGCCACCTGATGGTCGGTGCCCGGACCGGTCCTGACGTTGACATTATCGGCTGTTACACTGACGTATTCGGCAGCGAGCAGCGATGTTGTCGTCAGCATCAGGGCGGCGGCACAGAATACTGCAGTGAAAACGGTGGAAATTCGGAAAGAACGCATAGCTGTCTACCTGGGAAAATGATTGTAAAAAGGGACTTACCGGCAATACAGATACCATCATCGGTCTGCTTCGTCAATCACGATATGGCCCGGTAACCGCCCGATCATGCGGTTGCAACACGCTCCGTCCACTGTCCATCGTCACAATCGCACCGATCGGCAAGGCCAGATTCCTGGGTCCGTGTCCGACCGGGAAATTTCCCCAGATCGGCATCCCCGATCCAGCAGTCAATTCGCACGCCCGGGACCAGACGAATTCATGACGCGCACCCCTTCTGCCGGGGTCATCATCGCGGTCCATCGAGAAATCCCCGAGGATAATTCCGGCCGCCCGCTGCAACTGCCCGCTCCGGGCCAGCTGGGTGAAGGCACGATCGAGGCGATACTCCGGCTCATTGACATCTTCAAGAAAGATAATCGCCCCCGAAAAATCCGGACTCCAAGGGGTTCCGAGCAAACTGACCAGACTGCTGAGGTTCCCTCCCAGCAACGGGCCGGTGACCGCTTCGCCGGTTCGAACAATTTCCACCCGTTCGTGCAGACGCCGGTGCCAATTCCCGATCAGGCACTGATAGAGACGCTCCCGCGCATCGGAATCGCTCAGGGGCAGGGTGGTGACAACCGGACCGTGCAGGCACAACAGGCCGGAGCGCTGAAACACCAGATTGAGCAGAATCGAGATGTCGGAAAAACCGATCAACAGTTTCGGTTGTCGGGCGAACAGCGCAAAATCCAGCCTGTCAAGCAGCCGCAGGGCTCCGAAACCGCCGCGCAAGGCGATGAGCGCCTTGACCCGCGGATCGCGCCACGCCCTCATCATTTCTTCAGCCCGAGCCTCATCGGTATCAGCCAGATAGCCGTAGCCGGGCCAGAGCCGATCGGGCACGGCAAGCTCAAAGCCCATCTCGGTGAGTACCGAACAGCCGTTTCGCAACCGTTCACCATCGACAAGGCCACCGGCCGGTGCGACAATCGCTACCGTATCACCGGGCCGCAGCGGGGGAGGGATTTGCACAGCGCCCATGGTCAGGTAACGGCGGTCAACTGCTGATAGATCAACGCCAAGCCGTCCAGAGTGAGATTGGGCTCATACCGTAGAATCGACGGCGCATACGGCCGGATGACACGGGACATGCCGCCGGTGGCCATGATTTCTATATCACCATGGCCCTGCTGGTTCATCTCGCGTTGTACTTTGACGATCAATCCTTCAATCATCGCCCCGTAACCGTGCACCATACCGCTTTGCATAGCAGTCACGGTGGAAGTGCCGATTACCTGGTAGATAGGCGCGCTCAAGTCGATCTGCGGCAATTTGGCGGTCTTTTGCGCCAAGGCGCCGATGGAGACGCTCATTCCCGGCAGGATCAGCCCGCCAAGATATTCACACTGCGCGGATACACAGTCAAAGGTAATGGCCGTGCCGAAATCGATAACGATGGCGGCTCGGCGGCAGAGATGGTGTGCGGCGATACTGTTGACCAGCCGATCAGCGCCGACTTCTGAGGGGTTGTCGATTCTGATCGTAATCAAATCGGCGACGACCCGGTTATCGATATTGAATAGCAGCGGGCGCGTTTCGTCACCAAACATCGCATGACAACAGGAAACATAGGCGCCATCGAGTTGCGGCACGACGCTGGACATGATGACACCGTCAATCCGCGAACTGTCGATGCCGGCCATGGTGAAGAGGTTATGGTAGGTAATGGCGATTTCATCGGCGGTCATCGCCGAGTCTGTTTTGATCCGCCACTGCCGTAACAATGTTTGCTGATCGAAAAGCCCGGCAACGGTATGGGTATTACCAATATCGATAACAAAGAACATAACTTCCCTATCAATTTCATAGTGCCGCAAAAGGGCCGGTGTCGGCCACCTGCGAGGAGTGGGGCCAGGTAAAGATTTCGACGAGGCTGCGATTCTGCATTATAGTGCGGTTGACGGAAGAAACAAGGGATCAGTCGGGCCTGTCGGCTCGTGTCGGCCGTGGTACAGGCCGGCAGTTGGTCCCCTCCTACAATACCAGTGATCAAGGAGGAGCCGCGATGCAACCAATCATGGTAACGACCAGTTGTGCCACCCCGGAAACGGCTCAGGAAATCGCCACCGATCTTCTCAACCGGCGCCTGGTTGCCTGTGCCCAGGTAAGTGGGCCGGTAACCAGTTCCTATTGGTGGCAGGGAGCTATCACCAGCGAAGCTGAATATCTGGTAGTAATGAAAAGCGTGCGGTCACTCTTTGCCCAGATCGTCGAACAACTGACCACCGTTCATCCCTATGCAGTTCCGGAAATAGTGGCCACCGATATTGTCCGGATCAACGATGGCTACCGCGACTGGCTGCTTGCCGAGTTGCATCAGGGGTAATCGTGCAGGAAGAGAAAAAAGGTTATCGTCGCCGTCGCCTCGGGGAATATCGCTGCAGCTGTTGCCGACAGGCCAAACCGTTCTGCTGGAGCTGCCCCTGCGGTTTTCAGATCTGTCCCGAGTGCTTCGAGGAAAACATGTGGGGGATCAGTAACGGCCCCACCTGGATTTGTCCCGATTGTGAACGGGTCATGAGGATGTAGCCCGCTCCGGCTCATCCCACATCCACCTCCCTTCCGGACGGCTTTGTCAAAGCTGGGAAGCGGGGACATCGACGGGCTGCGCGCGGCGCTCTTGCGCATTAACGGCAAATACAATATGATTGCGCCTGCGATAATCAGTGCTGTCGTTACCACTGATTCGGCATCGCCAAAACTCTATAATCCAGATCAGAAAATGAACCTATCTCCCCAAGAATACGACGAAAGCAAAATCAAAACCCTGAGCTCCCTGGAACACATCAGGCGTCGCCCGGGGATGTATATCGGTAGACTTGGCGACGGTTCGCATCCAGACGACGGTATCTATATTCTGCTCAAGGAAGTGATCGATAATGCCGTCGACGAATTCATCATGGGGGCCGGCAAACGAATCAATGTCCAGATCGACGATAATGGCCTGACCCGGGTTAGGGACTTCGGACGGGGCATTCCCCTCGGCAAAATCGTCGAATGTGTCTCCGTTATCAACACCGGTGCCAAGTACAATACCGATGTGTTCCAGTTTTCCGTCGGACTCAACGGGGTCGGCACCAAGGCTGTCAACGCGTTGTCCGAACATTTTCGCGTCAGCGCCTATCGCGACGGCCAATTCGCCTCGGCAACATTTTGCCGCGGCATCCTTGTTGAGCGCGAGGAAGGGGAGAGCGGCGAAAAAAACGGCACCGAAATTGAGTTCCTGCCGGACCGGGAAATCTTTCCCGATTATCTCTACGACGAAACCTACATCGACCGTCGACTCTGGCGTTATGTTTATCTCAATGCCGGGTTGAAAATTCACTTCAACAAAACCGTTTACCACTCGGTTAATGGCCTGTTCGATTTGCTCAACGAGGAACTCAATGGATCCGGGCTGTACGAACCTATCTATTACAAGGATCAGACCCTCGAGTTCGCCTTCTCCCACACCGATTCCTACAGCGACTCCTATTATAGCTTTGTCAACGGTACCTATACCAGCGAGGGCGGTACCCATCTCTCTGCTTTTCGCGAAGGGATTCTCAAAGGAATCAACGAATTTTCCGGAAAAAAGTTCATCAATAAAGACGTTCGCGACGGTATCGTCGGTACGCTCTCCATCAAGATCCGTGAACCGATCTTCGAGTCGCAGACGAAAAACAAGCTCGGCAACACCGAAGTCCGCTCATGGATCGTCAACCGGGTAAAGGACGCGGTTTCCAGCGAACTCTACAAAAACAGCGAAACGGCAGAACAGCTGCTCGACAAGATTGTCAGAAACGAAAAGGTTCGCAAGGAATTACAAATCGTACGTACCGAGGCCCGGGCCAAAGCCAAGAAAGTGGCTTTCAAGATTCCGCAACTCAAGGATTGCAAGTACCATCCCTCCAAAGACAAGCCGTCCAAGACCGGTTACGAAAACATGATCTTCATCACCGAGGGTCAGTCAGCCGCCGGATCGATCGTCTCGTCTCGCGATCCGATGCGGCAAGCGGTCTTTTCGCTGAAGGGCAAACCGATGAATGTCCTCGGACAACGACTGAACCTGCTGTACAAGAATGAAGAACTATACTCGTTGATGCAGGCCCTCAACATCGAAGAATCCATCGCCGACCTGCGATTCGACAAAGTCATTATCGCCACCGATGCGGACGTCGACGGGCTTCATATCAGGAATCTGTTGATGACATTTTTTCTCCATTATTTTGAGCCTTTAGTTAAACTCGGCTATATCCATATCCTGGAAACCCCGATCTACCGAGTCCGCACGAAAGCAGAGACGATCTATTGCTACTCGGAAAAGGAAAAGGACCTTGCCACTAAAAAACTGCAAGGCAAGGGGAAAATTAAAAAGAACGTAGAAACAACTCGCTTCAAGGGACTTGGAGAAATCAGCCCGAAGGAATTCGGACAATTCATCGGCGAGGATATCCGGCTTCGCAATGTCACCATCGATAGCATCAGCGAAGTTGCCAAAGTCCTGTCGTTCTATATGGGGAAAAATACCCCGGAGCGAAAGCAATACATCATGGAAAACCTGATCTGAAGACGATGTTGAGCAGACTACCGGCCACAGGCCACGCACGTTTGACGAGTGCCAGACGCCACAGGGACTGCCTGGTGATCTTTTTTGTTGAAATCGCACAATCCGCAGCTTTTATTTTCTTGATGTCCCTCTCTTTAGCCAGCGACCATCGAAGCACATGAATCGACAGATAGGCAAACTCCACCGGTTGTTCGATAGCAATTTTCTCGAATACACCTCATATGTCATCAAAGAGCGTGCTATACCTGCAATTGAGGACGGACTCAAGCCCGTTCAGCGGCGTCTTTTGCAAACCCTGTTCAATATAGAAGACGGAAGATTTCATAAGGTGGCAAATGTCGTCGGTGAAACGATGAAGCTGCACCCCCATGGCGACGCTTCCATCTTTTCGGCCCTGGTGAATCTTGCCAATAAAGGCTATCTCATCGATCGACAAGGAAATTTCGGCAATATTTACACCGGCGATCAGGCCTCTGCCGCACGTTATATCGAGTGTCGCCTATCGCCGCTGGCCAAAGAAGTCATGTTCAACAAGGACTTGACCGAGTTTGTCGAATCCTACGACGGCAGGATGCTTGAACCGGTGACACTGCCGGCGAAAATCCCGCTCTTGCTGCTTCAGGGCGCTGATGGTATTGCCGTCGGTATGGCAACGAGAATTTTGCCGCACAACTTCCAGGAATTGCTCAAAGCCCAAATCGCCACCCTGAAAAACGAACCGTTTGAACTCTACCCCGATTTCCAGCAAAAAGGGTTAATCGATGTCTCCGATTACTCCAACGGCAACGGCCGGGTTCGCTGCCGGGCCCGAATCGTCGAGACCAACGAAAAAACCATCACCATTACCGAAATACCCTATGGGACAACCACGACATCTCTGATCGAATCCATTGAAAAGGCCGCAAAATCTGGAAAAATAAAGATTCTTTCAATAAGCGACTACACCGCAGAAGATGTCGAAATCGAGATAAAGTTACCCCGGGGCATTTATGCCGATGACACGATCAAAGCCCTCTACGCCTTCAGCGATTGCGAAACTTCGCTCAACGCCAGCCTGACGTTGATCAAAGGAGACTTTCCGCGGGTCTGCACCGTCGAGGAAGTCATCGCATTCAACACCGAAAAGCTGGTCGGCGATCTGACGAGAGAACTTGAAATAGAACTCGCCAGACTCACGGAAAAACTGCAAATCAGACTGCTCGAACAGATCTTTATCGAAGAACGGCTCTACAAAGAGATCGAGGAAAAAACCAGCTACGAAGCGGTGGTAGCCACCGTGAAATCCTCACTGGAACCGTTCGCCGGCGAGCTCTTACGACCGGTCTCCAGGGAAGACCTCGAGCATCTGCTGGAAATCAGGATTAAACGTATTTCCCGTCACGATATCGACCGACACGCCCGGGAAATAAAGGAAATTAAAAAAAGTATCAAAGAGACTGAAAACCACCTGACCGATGTGGTCGGCTACACCATCACGTATCTTGAAAAACTGCTTACAAAATACGGTGATGCCTTCCCACGGCAGACTGAAATCACCCGGTTTTCCGAAGTAGAAGCGAGAAAAGTGGCGCTGAGCAACCTGACCGTCGGCTACCATCGTGCCAGCGGCTTTTTCGGCCATCTGATCAAAGCCGTTGACGAACAGGCCGACTGCTCTTTCGCCTGCTCTGAATATGACCGGATCCTGATGATTTTCAAGAACGGCGTCTACAAAGTCATCCCGGTTCCCGACAAGCTCTTTATCGGTGAAGATCTCGAATATGCCGCCGTGCTCGAAGGAGAGACTATTTTCAATGTCATCTATCGGGAAGGGTCGGAAAGCCAAGCATATGTCAAACGATTCACCACTCCAAAATTCATTTTGGACAAGGAATACCGGCTCTTTCCGGAACACCCGCGATCACGGATTCTCCTGCTGACCAAAGGTGAGGGCCAACACGCCAGGGTGAGTTTTGTGCCGTCCAGGCGGGCCAAAAGCAATGTGGCTGAAATCAGTTTCGATGATTTTTTGATCAAAAACCCAACCGCCATCGGCAAACGTGTATCGCCCCGCGTGGTCAGACGGGTGGTTGAAAGCACGGAACGGACGATGATAAAAGAGCCCCACAACCTGGAACTACCCGGAATAACTGAATCGACAGATACGCCTCCGGAGAAAGAAAAAAAGGACGCCGAATAATCAGCCCACCGCTCGTCCTTTCAGAGAGTGCTGCCCGGCTCCGGTAATCATGACACGAAGCATGTCTCCCGAGTGCGCGGTTGACGGCCATGACTCGAGATGAACTATATGATTCGTCGGTGAACGGCCGCTCGCCAACTCACCATCGGCTCTCTCGAGCAGGACGTCTTGCAGCGACCCGATATACTCCCGGTTTCTCTCCAGGCTGATTTCATCCTGTCGCTTCTGAAAGAGCTGTAGCCGCTCACTTTTCACGCTCTCTTCACATTTTCCGTCAAATGATGCTGCCGCGGTGCCCGGTCGATCCGAGTATTTGAAAGAAAACGAACCGTGGAAGCGGACCCGTTCCAGCAAATCCATGGTCGCCTGAAAATCAGAATCGGTCTCACCCGGAAAACCGACAATGATATCAGTGGTCAAGGCAAGTTCCGGACGGGCGGCACGCAGCCGGTCGACCATGTTCAGGTAGTCATCAATCCGGTATTTCCGATTCATTCGCCGGAGAATGACGTCCGACCCCGATTGAACCGGCAGATGCAGTTGCGGGCAAAGCTTGTCGATTTCGGCAAAGCAACGGATCAATTCGTACGGCAAATCTTTCGGATTCGATGTGGTAAAACGAAGCCTCCGTAATCCCGGGATCTTTGCCACTTCGTGCAACAACCGGGCAAACGGGTAGGGAGTATCTTCTTCACTGACCGGGTTGGTCGTACCATAGGAATTGACATTCTGGCCAAGCAGGGTGATCTCAACGACACCGGTGTTTACCAGTTCCGTTACTTCATCGATAATATCGACCGCTTTTCTCGATACTTCCCGCCCCCTTGTATAGGGCACGACGCAATACGTGCAGAAATTGTTGCAGCCCTGCATGATGGTGACAAATCGGCTGAGCGCAGCGGCGTCACCGTTGCGTTGCGGCTGTTCGCCGGCAGTCGGCAAACGAGGTATATATCGCGGAATTTCATAGCTGTCCGACAAATTAACAGCGGTCCGCTGGTGCCTGACCCGTGCCAATAACCCCGGTAGTTTGTAAATATGCTGCGTCCCGACAACCAGATCGACATGCGGCATCCGCTCGATGATCATCTGCCCTTCCTGCTGGGCGACACAACCGGCGACGCAGATCTGCATCGACGGGTTGTCCGCTTTCTGCTTTCTCAGACTGCCAAGCAAGCTGAAGACTTTCTGTTCAGCCTTGGCACGAACTGAACAGGTGTTAATAACAATCAGCGAGGCACGTGTCAGGACAGAAGTAGGGTGATAGCCGTGTTCGCAGAGCGTCTGTGCCATTATTTCGCTGTCTCTGATGTTCATTTGGCAGCCAAACGTCTTGATATAAAATGTTTTTTCTTTCATAAACCAAAGAGAGGGAAGGGTGATGAAAAAGGAATACAGCTGAGGTCTCAGGCCAGTCGATTGCGCTTGATCGTTGGCGCGAGTGCCGTCAGCAGGCCGATCAGATCGGGTAAGGATTCTTCGGCGCAGCGCAGTCTGATCAGGCCGCTCGTGCCGGACAAAGACGATAACACGGCCAGGTTGTCGTAACCTTCAAGGATGAACTTGACCAGATGAAATTGTCTCGGCTCGATCCGGAAGAAGGTTTCCGTCATTCGTTTTTGCTGAAAACCGGTCATGACGTTCAGACGTGCAACGAGGCATCGACGGTGCCGATGCTCTCCTTGTTTTTCTCGAGTATCGGACGGACGTATTCTTCAAGAAACTCCTCGGTCTGCCGACAGGCCCGTCCGGTGAATTGTCGGTAATCGCCGGTCATCGCAGTCAATTCGGAACCATTGAGGGGAATGCGGGGATCTTCGGCCAGGCGGAGGAGCAAATCGTTTTCTTGGGCCTCCTGTTTAACCATCAGACCGGCTGCCACAGAGTGTTCCTTGATGACTTCGTGCATCAGCTGCCGACTGCACCCACGATTAACCGCCTCCATAAGGATCTTCTCAGTGACCATAAACGGCAGTTCGGCGGCAATATGCCTTTCTATTTGTTTCGGATATACAACCATATTTGATGTTATGTTAACAAATAACTTTAATATTGCGTCGGTCAACAAAAAGGCCTGTGGAATATCCATCCGACGAATAGCCGAATCGTCGAGTGTTCGCTCAAACCACTGGTTTGCATATGTTGCATAAAAATCAGCGGGCAGTCCCATCAATTTGCGGGCCAGTCCTGTCATTCGTTCCGATCGCATCGGGTTTCGCTTATAGGCCATTGCCGAAGAACCGGTCTGATTAGTGGCAAACGGTTCCTCCTGAACCTTGAGATTAGAGAGCAATCTCAGGTCAACAGCAAACTTGTGGGACGTTGCACCGATTCCGGCGAGTATCTCGACCAGTTTAATATCGTGTTTTCTGCTATAGGTTTGGCCGGTTACCGGATATGAGCCGATGAAGCCGAGTTTTTCCGCGACCAACTGATCAAGGCGGCGGACTTTTTCGTGATCCCCCTGAAAAAGTTCGAGAAAAGTGGCCTGGGTGCCGACCGTGCCTTTGGCGCCGCGCGCCCTGAGCCGTTCGAGAAATACCTCAAGAGAGTTGAAATCTGTCAACAAATCAAGCAGATAAAGTGTGTTCCGTTTGCCAACGGTGGTCGGCTGTGCCGGCTGGTAATGGGTATAACCAAGAGTCGGCAGGTCTTTATAGCGCTCGCAGAAAGCGGCCAACTGATCGATAACATTGAGCAGACCGGCCCTGACCAGATGCAGGGCCTGGCGCTGGATAATCAAGTCGGTATTGCAGACAACGAATTGCGACGTGGCACCGAGGTGAATGATAGCTTCAGCTTTTGGACATTTGGTGCCGAACTCGAAAACGTGAGCCATCACGTCATGGCGGATCTCTTTTTCTTTTTCCCGGGCAAGGCCGTAATCGATATTGGTGAGATTGGCCTTCATCTCGTCAAGCATCTCGCGGTTGATCAATCCGGTCAGTCCCAATTCGTATTGTGCTTCAGCCAGAGCCAGCCAGCAGCGCCGCCAGGTGGTGAACTTCATTTCGTCGGAAAAGAGATACTGCATTTCGGGGCTGGTATAACGACCGACCAACGGCTCCTGATAGACCGTATGCATAAACAAACTCCCTTAGTACTTTAAGTAAATTTTCTATCTAACTGATCTGTCGACCATAAAGCGCATCACACGAATTTTTGTTCAGGCTAGGAATGCGACTTTTACCACGTTCACCGCCAAAGAGAAAGCCGTTTCACTGTTACAAATCTGCTATGTCGCATAATGTATATTATGTAAAATATACAACCGAAGCAAGGCGAAACGACATGACCTTGAACAACATGACTTGTAAATTTATTTTTGTATAACGGCACGTTACTTTCATTTCAAGAATGTCCTCGCCCAGCTGGTGGCGGCCTACACACTAACCCACTCCAAGCCCGCAGGGCTCGGCTATGGTGTGCGGCACGTTGATCTGCAGGGAAAAAAAAGCACACTACAGAGAAGCAAACAGTCGCCAGTCGCCGGCAGCTCACGCGAGCCCGCACCCGCTTTGTGCAAACAACAGAGTAAAAAGATCTGCAATCATCGAACAGATGGGGCCACGACTGGTCTTCAAAGGACCGCCAATGCGTGACGGAGCTGACCTTCAGGCTCGAAATAATACTTGGCCGATCCGGAAAATGTTCACGGTTACAGGCACTCGTCAACCTTCCGCGATCTTCATTTTCCGCTATTGCCAAATGTTTTCTGCACGTATTTTCCAACTGATACGCCCATTATATGAATCAATTACCGGTGAGTACAACAATGAGCATGGGGCGGAAAGATCAATGGCCCGAGCCGCACCACCGAGACGAAAACCAACCACTGCCAAGTTCTGATACGAACCACGGGCGACGGCCTTAAAATGCTCGCCCTGCCCGCCAAAAAGTGAAAGGGACACCAGCCGAACGGCGTCATCGACAAAGAGCGGTCGCGGGTTCCCCTCGCCAAACGGCTCCAACTGTTTCAGGTTGTCCAACAACAGCGGATCAAGCGCTTCACGCAGTGGCAGGGCCACCGGCCTGACGATCTTTGCTTCTCGGTCGCCTTCAGCAGAATGCTGCTCGGCAAACATGGTTCTGGCGACCTGGTGAAAAGCCGATTTGAACTCCTCGAACAAAGCAGGTTGCAGGGAAAAGCCCGCGGCTGCCGCATGGCCGCCAAAAGAGGTAAAGTAGCGTGAGCACGAACACATGGCATTATAGAGATGAAACCCGGCCGGAGCCCTGGCTGAACCTTTCATTGCCTGATGATCGCCGCGACCGGAACTACAGACCAGCGCAGGAACTCCGTAACGCTCTACCAGCCGAGCCGCGGTGATGCCAAGGATCCCCTCGTGAAACGCGCCGCTCAATATTATACATTTATCACGCTCAATTGAATAGTTATCAATTAAACATAATGCATTTTCTAGATCATGTTTGCCAACCTGTTTCCGTTGCGCATTTAGCGCAACAAGCCGAACGGTCAGATCTTTGAGTTCGTCTCGATCCCGCCCGGCAAGGACGGCCAACGATACGTCCGCCGCCCCGAGACGCCCTGCCGCATTGAGCACCGGTGCGATATTGAAGGAAACCTGCTCACCGCTCAGCCAATCACCGGCAATACCCAACTCCGCCAGAAGCGCCGTCATGCCCGCTCGGCCGGAGTGCGCCAGCACCTCGAAACCACCCTTGACCAGGAGTCGGTTGACTCCGGTCAACGGCACGACATCGGCAATGGTGCCGATACACACGAAATCAAGAAATGATTTCATGTTTATCTCGCATTTATCTAATTTTGCGATTTTATTTCCGTTAATACGGGCACGGATCGCCGCCGCCAGATAAAACGCCACACCGACTCCGGCCAGATCCTTGCAGGGAAAACAACACTCCTGCTGCTTGGGGTTGATCACGGCGTCCGCCGCTCCGACATCCTGCGGCACCTGATGATGATCGGTAACGATGACTGTGAAACCGAGTTCTTTGGCACACGCTAGTTCCCGACGATTACCGATACCGCAGTCGACTGTTATCAATAACTTTTCAGCAGACATCTCAGCGGCAAGCAGACGCAGCGCAGGTTCATTGAGTCCATATCCTTCGCTGAGGCGATTGGGGATATAGGACCGAACGGAGACTCCAAGCTGATTGAAAAACTCGATGAGCAACGCCGTGGCGGTAATGCCGTCGACGTCGTAATCCCCCCAGACCAGAATGTCGTGGCCCTTGCTCAGCGCGGTTACCACCAGATCGACAGCCCGTTCCATCGAACGAAACAGATTCGGCGACGGCAAATCGGCAAGGCTCGGATGAAAATGGTTCGCCAGTGCGGCATCGTCCGTTATCCCCTGCTGCTGCAGATGAGTGCGAATTGCCGGATGGATGGAAAGGCGTGGTGTAATCATGTGGTTCTGCTAGCGTTACCTGCGAGGAGAGGCGGTACCTTTCAGCCAACCACCGATATGACTCAGCAACCGGCCGGTATCACTGACCGGCAACCAGGTAATGGTTTGGTCCTTGCGAAACCAGGTCATTTGTCGTTTGGCATAGCGCCGTGTATCACGAGCGAGTTGTTCGAGGAGCTGTTCACGCGACCAATTTCCCGTCAGATAGGCTAGCATATGCCGATAACCGATAGCCTGCATCGACTTCAGCTCCGGGCCGTAGCCACGCTGCAGCAAGCCGCGTACCTCCTGCTCCAACCCGCTATCAATCATCTTCCGTGCTCGCCTGTTGATCCGCTCGTAGAGCACCGGCCGTGGACAATCGATACCGAGGGAGAACACCCTGGCAAAAGAGATGTTCCCCGCCGCCGATTGCTGCTCGAGATGGCTGGATAGCGGAGTTCCGGTAATTTGATAGACCTCCAGCGCCCTGATGATGCGTGCCGTGTCATGCGGGTGAAGACGGTCGGCTGTTTGGCGGTCGCAGGCAGCCAATTCCCGATAGAGCATATCACTCCCCTCTTCGTTCAGCCGCTCGGTCAATTCCCGGCGAACTTCCGGGTCGCTCTCGCCACCGGTAAACAGGCCATGCAGCAAGGCCCGCAGGTAGAGACCGGTCCCGCCGGTCAGCAGTGGCAGCGCCTCTCGATGGTGAATTCCTCTGATGGCAGCCAGAGCGTCTTCGACAAAACGAGCCGCATGATACGGTTGATCCGGGTCGACAATATCGATAAGATGATGTGGAATTTCCCGCCGGAGCTCAGGTTCGATTTTGGCCGTTCCGATATCCATGTACCGATAGACCTGCATCGAATCAACACTGACAATCTCGCAGCCGAATTTCCTGGCAATTGCCAGCGATAAATCGGTCTTACCGACGGCAGTCGGCCCGATCAGCACAAGAACGGGGTATTCGATGAGCATCGATTTCCCTCGGTGGTTCATCAAACAAAAGGAACTCTCGGAATCGCCGGGCCCGGACCGGACCAATTCCGGAAACCCGGGTGAGCTGCTCGGCGCTGTCGAATTTCCCTGACGTCTGCCGTTCGGTGACGATGCGGTGAGCGAGTTCCGGGCCAATACCGGGAACGATCTGCAACACGGCCTCATCAGCCCTGTTTACCGGAACCGTGCCGCAAACCAGGGCGACAAGCCGCGGTACTGCCGTTGCGCATTGGGGCAGCGGCTCGCCGGTCAGCATCAACCGGTTGCCATGTGCGACCAGCGGCTCGGGCGTGACGCTGGTTCCGGCACGTTCATAGCTCATGTCGGCCGAGATCGCGCTCACCAGCACGGTTGCCCAGACAATGATCACCAATACCGGGATCCGTGCATCACGATGGCTAGTGCTTGATGACTGATTCATGGCAGCGGCAAGATACGCGTTACGGAGAAAAACAACGAGACGCCAACAATACAATACAACGAAAGCGCTGCCAATCCCCGTGTTTCAATAGTCCTTGTTTCGCACCGCGCGAAGGAGTATATAGTAGCGTTTGCGCAATAATTAACCGTTTCCGGGCAAACAGATGGTGCCCCGCAGCCATGAGCCATTTCAACATCGTCCTTGTCGAACCGGAAATTCCCCCCAACACCGGTTCGATAGCCCGCTTGTGCGGGGCGACCAATTGTACCTTGCATCTGGTTCAACCGCTGGGATTTTCCACAGAAGACAAGCACTTGAAACGCGCCGGCCTGGATTACTGGGATCAGGTCAGGATCGTTGAGTGGCCTGACCTGGAAACCTTCCTGGGTCGACAGGAAGAACGGAGACTTAAATTTTTTACGACCAAGACCAGCTGCCGTTATACCGAGGCGCGCTATCAGCCGGACGATTTCCTGATCTTCGGCAAGGAGTCGAAGGGACTGCCACCACAGATCAGAACACTCTACGACGATCTCTGCTTCACCGTGCCGATGGCCAACCCGAACATCCGTAGCCTCAACCTTGCAATGACGGCGGGTATCGTTTTATATGAGGCTCTCCGCCAACAGGAGGAGCGTGTCGTGACGAAAAAGCGGGCCTGATTTTTTTGGAGATAGGGCCGGCTGGTGGCGCGAGACAACAAGACGATTTGCAATCATCCTACGACAAACAGCACCGGAGCATACAACGCCCTGATGGACTCACCGCCGGATACCGGCAAGAACCACTCAGGTCGATCAAACCAGATAAGGAGAAACACCCGATGACTGACAGACTTTTCAATTTCAACGCCGGACCGGGCACCCTGCCCGAGGTGGCACTGGCGCAAGCCGCCAAAGATATCGTCAATTACCAGGACAAGGGCTTGAGCATCATGGAAATGAGCCATCGCTCCAAGGAATTTATGGCGATTGCCGACCAGACCGAGGCCCTGCTCCGTGAACTGATGGCTATTCCCGATAGCTATCGGGTGCTGTTTCTCCAGGGAGGCGCCTCGAGCCAGTTCTTCATGGTCCCGATGAACCTGCTGGCCGGCGACGCCAAAGCAACCTATCTTGATACCGGCACCTGGGCCACCAAGGCAATCAAAGAAGCCCGTCAATTCGGCACAATAGATGTCGCCTACAGCGGCAAACCAGAGAATTATCGTCGGATCCCGCAGCCGGATGCATATCGCATCGACGATGACAGCAGCTACCTGTACCTGGTATCGAACAATACCATTTTCGGTACGCAATTCGCCTCTTTCCCGAACAGCTCACAGATGCTGATCGCCGACATGTCCTCCGACATCCTTTCGAGGCCCATAGACGTCGGCAGATTCGGCCTGATCTTTGCCGGTGCCCAAAAAAACCTCGGTCCGGCCGGAGTCACCATTGTTATCATTCGCGAAGATTTGCTGGACCGTGCTCCCGACTCCGTCCCGACCATGCTGCGTTACAGAACCCATGCGGAAAAAGGCTCAATGTTCAACACCCCGCCCTGCTTCGCCATTTACGTTGTCGGGGAAGTCCTGAAATGGCTCAAAGCTCAGGGCGGCGTGCCGGCCATTGCCGAGCGCAACGAAGAAAAGGCTCGCCTCCTCTATCAGGTGATCGACAGCAGCGACTATTACCGCGGACATGCCGAAGTTGATTCCCGGTCCCGGATGAATGTCGCCTTCAACCTGCCAACTGCCGAACTGGAAGCAAAATTCGTCGCCGAAGCAACGGCTCAGGGGATGATCGGTCTAAAAGGGCACCGCTCCGTCGGCGGCTGTCGTGCCTCGATCTACAACGCCTTCCCGGTCGACGGGGTTCGCCGGCTCGGTGCCTTCATGGAAGCGTTTGCCGGCGCCAATCCTGCTTAGGCGGCCCCTCTACGATGGTATACAGGAGCATCGTCGGCAGACTGCCGAGCCAAAAAAAACACCTGCCGCCTGCCGGAACCTCCGGGTCGGGCCAAACGAGGCTGCCGGCCACCGGCGAACTAGTTCGCTCCGGCCGACGTAGAGGCGCACGCCCAGAGACAACCAATGCTGATCGATTGCAAAAACCTTGACCGGACGGGTCTCGAACGGTTCGCCGAATCGCTCGGTCAACCACCGTTTCGCGGCAGGCAGATCATGTCGTGGCTCTATCGTCCCGGTATTACCGATTTCTCGGAGATGACTGATTTGGCCAAGTCGTTTCGTGCCCTGCTGCCGCAGCACGCCTGTATCTCACGCTTCGACGAACCACACGTCGAGAGGTCGCAGGACGGCACCGTCAAATTCGGCTTTCGCCTGGCTGACAACCGCGTTGTCGAATCGGTGCTGATCCCCGAAGAGGACCGCAATACTCTCTGTATCTCAGCGCAGGTTGGCTGCGCCATGGCTTGTTCATTCTGCCGTACCGGCAGCATGGGCTTTGCCAGGAACCTGCTGCCGGCGGAAATCGTCAACCAGGTGAGCAGCGTTCGCGACTTTCTGCTTGGGCTGCCGGAGCAGCGTCCCGGTAGCGGGCTCGGTATCACCAATCTGGTATTCATGGGCATGGGAGAACCGTTGAACAATTTCGATCATCTGCTCACCGCGCTGGCCATTTTGACCGATCAGAAAGGCCTGGACATGGCGAGCAGGAGGATCACCGTTTCAACCTGCGGCATCGTACCGAATATGCAACCGCTCGGTGAAAAAACCAATGTCAACCTGGCCATCTCTCTGCATGCTGTCGACGATGACACGAGAAACCAGCTGATGCCGATCAACCGACGCTATCCGATCGCCGAGTTGCTTGAAGCCTGCCGGAATTATCCGATGCGTAAGCGCAAGCGGATCATGTTCGAATACCTGCTGTTGGACGGCATCAACGACTCCGATGCCGAGGCCCGGCAGCTGGCCCGTCTCTTACGAAAGATACCGTGCAAAATCAATCTACTGGCCTATAACGAATGTGAAGAGATTCCCTACCGCCCTTCGTCGCGTGAACGAATACTCGCCTTTCAGGATATCCTGCGGGCCGCCAACTATTCGGTATTTATCCGCAGCAGCAGGGGCGGAGATATCTCCGCCGCCTGTGGGCAGCTGGCCAGTTCCCTGACCGCCGATACGAAATGACCGACGATCTCCGAAAAGCGCCGGGAACCGTTTTCCTGCTGCAGACCCGGCTCGACCGGGACACCATCCGCAGCCGAACCCGGCCGTACTATGGCCCCGCCGAACCATTCAAGGGTTATCCGCAGGCGCCCAAAACCGCACTGCCCCGTACCTCCTGGCAGCTCTCCGAAGCCCGTATCATGAAATTGCTGCAGCGCCGGCGCTCAATCAGACAATTCGCCGCCGAGACGATCTCTCTGGAAGACCTGGCTTTTCTGCTCTGGGCCGGCCAGGGAGTAACCGCTCAAGCCGGCAGTCACCTGCTGCGAACCGCTCCGTCGGCCGGCGCGCTCTATCCGATCGAGACGTATGTCAGTGTCCAGCGCGTCACCTCTCTGGCCGCGGGACTCTATCACTTCAATGTGCGGACGTTTGAACTCGAATTGCTGACAAAGGGTTGTCAGGGGACCCGGCTGGCCGAGGCGTTTCTCGGCCAGTCATTTGTCGATCATGCCGCCGTCTGTCTGCTCTGGTCGGCGGTCATCGGACGCTCGGTGGGGAAATACGGCGACCGCGGTATGCGCTACCTGCTGCTCGACGCGGCCCATATCTGCCAGAACGCGCTGCTCGCCGCCGAGGCGCTTGGTTTGGGCGGCTGCCCTGTGGCAGCCTTCTACGATCAGGAGATAAACCAAATCCTGGCCATCGACGGCATTGAAGAGACGGCCGTCTATGGCGCGGCGATTGGCAAGAAACGGTAGCTCGAAGCAGCAAGGCCGCACCAAACGCGAAATCCTTGCTGCTCCGATCAGGGTAAAGAACTACTCAGACCTCGGCTTCCCATTCGTTGGCAAACGAACGGGGCAGGCTTGCCAGGTCCACTTTCTTCGCCTCGTCGATTCCGGCCTGCAAGGCGTCTCTGTTCATATTTTCCGTTCCTTTCGGCACCCTCGACAACAGGGTTTTCTCCAAGTTCTTCAGATTGACCTGACCGCTGAGATACGCTATCGCGCCGAGCGCCACCATGTTGGCGACGAGTTCGCGACCGATCTCCTTGCGGGCGATCTTGGTAAACGGAATTGCCACCGCCCGACTGGTCGGCAATTGTTCGACGAGGCCGGCATCGACAACGAGCAGGCCATCGGGCTTGATATCGAAAAAATAAGCGTCGCAGGATGCCTGGGTCATCGACAGCAGCAGGTCGATCTGCATTGCCTTCGGATAATCGATCGGCTCCGCGCAAATAACCACTTCCGCCTTGCTCTTGCCGCCACGAGCCTCTGGCCCATAGCTCTGCGTCTGACAAACGTACTTGCCGTCCAGAGTGCCGACGGCGTCGGCGAGGACAACTGCGGCAGTGATAATGCCCTGCCCTCCCGATCCGCTGAATCGAATTTCGTATCGAGGTTCACTATTCATCGTTGTTTCCCTTTGGTTCAATTATCAACAGGGAACCTTGAAAAATTGTCCTCCCGTCCAGTCTCGTCGTTTGCAATCAAATTTTATTCCGGCATATCATGTAAATGACTGCGGAAAATCTTTCTTGCACACCTCGATTTTGAACGAAATTCAAAATTTTTCAAGCTCCCATACAGTTATTGAGGAAGCTGACAGGACTCCTGTCTGATCCGGTCGTATTCCTCGGAGGAAACGGGCTTGTCGACATCACAGAGGACCCCGATGGTGAATTTGCCCTGCATCTCTTCCGCACTCATCTTGGCCGCCTTGGCCACCGGTACCGCCCGATCCCTAAATCCGGTTATCATCGTGACGGCATCGCCGAGCTTGTTTCTCCGGCCATGTTGAACATGGCAGTTGGAAATCACTTCTACCACGGAAAAACCACGCTTTGTGATCGCTTGTTCAAGTAGCTTATCAAGTTGTGCAGCATGATAGACGGTGCCCCGGGCGACAAATACCGCCCCGGCTGTTACCGCCAACTCGGCAATTGAAAAATCATGCTCGACATGGCCATAGATAGAGGTCGTCGATTTACTGCCGTACGGTGTCGTCGGCGAATATTGTCCACCGGTCATGCCATAGGTACTATTGTTGATGATCACCGCGGTGATGTTGATATTCCGCCGCGCGGCATGGATGAAATGATTGCCGCCGATAGCGGTGGCATCGCCGTCGCCCATCACGGTGATCACCTTCAGCCGCGGTTTGGCGAGTTTGACGCCGGTGGCAAAGGTGAGCGCCCGCCCATGGGTGGTGTGCAATGTATTAAAATCTATGTACGTCGTCAGCCGACTGGAACAACCGATACCCGAGGCAACCACCACGTCGTCTTTGGGCAGGCCGAGTTCATGAATGGCCCGCAGCAACGAACCAAGCACGATGCCGTTACCGCATCCGGGGCACCAGACGTGGGGGAATTTTTTGTCATGCCGCAGATATTCATGACGAATGACTTCTGTTTCAACTACCATCTCGATTCTCCTTGGAGGATTGATCTTTCCACGAGGTCTTCCCCTATTTACGACACGCCGAGGATCTGTTTGAGGATTTCGTCCGGCGTGATCATCTGGCCGTCGATACGATTATACTTGACCACTCTGGTTCCGGTCTGATTGACCCGGTTGATCTCCCTGGCCATCTGGCCGAGATTGAGTTCCGGAACGATCGCCGCGCGGCATTGCCGCAACGCCGCGTCAACCGCCTTGCGCGGGAACGGGAAGAGGGTTATCAACTGCAGCATTCCCGCTTTGATGCCGTGGGCCCGGGCCATTTTGATGGCCTGCATCGCCGCCCGCGATACGCAGCCATAGGCAATGACACAGACATCGGCATCTTCCATCATCTGGGTCTTGGTAATCATGATTTCGGAAAATCCCTTGGTAATCTTGTCGTGCAGGCGCATCAGAAACGACTCGATCTCCTTGGGCTGCTGGGTCGGATAGCCCCGTTCGTCGTGTACCAAGCCGGTGACATGGTGCCGATACCCTTCACCAAAGGAGGCCATATCCGGAACGCCACGATTATTGTCGGCGTACGGTTTGTACCACTCGGGCGGCACACTGGGGGCGATCCGATCGACGACCCTGATTTTATCCTGGCTCGGCAGCACCACGCATTCCCTGGTATGGGCGACGACCTCGTCGGACAGCAGGATGACCGGGACCCGATATTTTTCGGACAGGTTGAAGGCACGAACGGTAATCGAGAAACAATCGGCGACCGACGATACGGCAAGCACGATGATCGGATGGTCGCCATGTGTGCCCCAGCGAGCCATCAGCACATCGCCCTGGGAGACATTGGTCGGCAACCCGGTACTCGGCCCACCGCGCATTACGTTGACGACGACGCACGGGACTTCGGTGATACAGGCATAACCGAGGTTTTCCTGCATCAGCGAAAACCCCGGTCCACTGGTGGCCGTCATCGACTTGACGCCTGCCAATGAAGCGCCGATAATCGCCCCCATCGAGGCGATTTCGTCTTCCATCTGGATAAACGTGCCGCCGACCTTGGGCAGCATAACCGACAGGAGTTCACTGATTTCCGAAGCCGGTGTGATGGGATAGCCGGCAAAAAACCGGCAACCGGCTGCCAGCGCACCATGCACCACCGCCTCGTTGCCCTGCAATAACAATCTTTGACCTGTTTCAGGCGACGCCATTGGTCTTCCTCCTTTCCGGATAACGCTTCTTCACGGTAATGGCAAAGTCAGGACAATGTATTTCGCAGTTCCGGCAACCGATACATGCGTCCATATCCTCTATATAAGGGTGTCCCAGTTCGTCGACCATGATGATCTTCACCGGGCACATCGCGCTGCAGATACCGCACGATTTACACCACTCATAAAAGAACACAACTCGGTAGAGTGTCTTTTTGCCTTTCTTTTCATCGGCTTTGTCGACCATCTGCGCAGCGTCCTCAGGCAGATCCTGATTCTGGTCGGGTTGGCCCGCATCTGTGATTTTCTCGCTTTCCGCCGATGTGCTGTGCGACCGGGAAGAGGCACTCTTGCGGCTCTTCGGCGCAACGGGTTTACCTTTGTCTTCTTTTTCCATGGCTCCTGCGCCTCGCCTGGCGCTGTGGTAATGGTCATGTTCGGGAGTCTGTCAGCGCTCCCCTTTTGTTCGCTAACCCTTTATTATTAACATCCGGCCCTGTCAAGGACATTGTCGCCGGAAAACAGCTGCCCGGGGTTTACCGGGGTGGCCGCCAACTCCTCACGGTGAAAAATAGACCAGCACAAAAAGATTGGCACAGCCGATGATAAATCCAAGTAACGCTCCGAACAAATTGATGTACTTGAATTGTTCCTGCATGATCGACAGCAGCAGCCGCTCCACCTGGAGCAGGTCGAACGAGTCGATCTTTTCGGTCACGATTCTGCTGATGTCGATTGATTTTACCACACCGGGAACCTCGGATACCAGCATTGCCGTAGCCATTTCCCGGGTTGAACGGTACAACCCGTCACGGACGCCGGCCGGAATGATGTGGTCGAGCCGGCCGACCGGTCTGACGATCAAACTATCGAGCAGGCTGCCGATCAACCGGTCGATCATTTTACGGTTCTGTGGCGATTGCAATGCCGATGAGGTCGTCGCCTGCAGCCACTGTCGCAGTCGATCAATCCCCTCCGGCCCGAAGACATCGGCCACCAGTTGACCGCTCTGCCGCTGGCCCTGCTCCAGATGGTCCTCCAGCAGCTCTTCGATCATGACCGCCAAGGTGCGTGCCGTTGCCCTGCCCCTGAGCAGCAGGACGATCTGATGTGCCACTTCGTCGCCGAATGCGGCGATACGCTGCCGATCGACCTGTGCCAGCATCTCCGGAAGAGGAGTGGCCAACAATACCGCGGTTCGTTCGACGAGCGCGGCGGCCACTCGGTACCTGATCTCGTCGCTGTGAAGCAACGCCTCGATATCGTCCTGCTTCTCATCGAGATAGTGCCGAATTTTTTCCTCCACCTGGTCCATCTTCACGAAATTCTTGATCACACCGGCCATCGGTCCGAGTGTTTCGATAAAATCTTCGATCGCCCGACCGATGGCCCCGATCAGTTTTTCACGGACATTTTCATCCCGTACGACATCACCGAGCTTTTGCAGTACAAACGGAGTTTGATCGCGGATGGTATCGATAATGAGTTGCTGCAGACTGGCAGGTACTATCTGCTGCAAGGATTTGCCCTGGTCGAACAACTCCTCGAGTCGTCTGCCGATAAAGTCACGAAGCCAACGCTCCATGGCCTCACTGGCGAACATCGCTGACAGGCTCCTCTCCACCTTGGTGTAGACGACGGCTCGTCGTTCCCTGTCGATAAAATTCTCGATCGGCTGTGCCGCCAGGCTTTCGATCAGGCTATCGAGGCCCTGCTGGATCGCCGTGGCACAGGTCTGCGTCTGCAGGAACTGGTGGACCGTCTCCTTTATCCGGTAATTCAGGGTCTTGTAACCGATATCGAAATAGGCTTTATACGCCGGCGGGATCAGCGACGGCAACGGGCCAAGATCCTGTTTGAGCAGGGAGCCGAACTTCGATTCGATCAGAGATGCGAGATGGTCCTGAAATCCTTCCCGTCGGAGCGAATGGTTGATCGCTTCGCTGGTCAGCAGCTGCTCTCCGACCATCTCTCCGATATTGACTGCCAGTTGATGGCGCTGTGCCGGTATAACGCCGGGCGTCATCGGCACCCTGATTCGGCCGACGCGCCACTGGTGCAGCGGCCGGAACAACATTCTGATGGCCACCCGGTTGGTCAGATAACCGATAAAGGCACCAAGGAGCGGCGGTACCGCATAACCAAGCAGTGGGGCCAATTCAGCAAGGGTGGACATAATCGACAAGCTCGTGCGGGTGATCGATGACCAGGTCGGCGCCCGCTGCTGCCAGTTCCGCGGGTTCGCGGAACCCCCAGCTGACACCGATGCAACACATGCCGGCCGCTCGGCCGGTGGCCATATCGACCGAGGAGTCGCCGACAAAGACACACTGTTCCGGTAAGACGCCAACGACGGCGGCAATTTCCAGGGCCGATCGAGGGTCTGGTTTTCGTGGCACCCCGTCGCGCAATCCGTAGATCACGGAAAATGCGATATCAGGAAAAAACCGCGATGCGCAGACTTTGGTGAACTCATCAGGTTTATTGGACAAGATCGCCAGTGTGATCCCTTGGTCAGTCAACCGGCGCAGCACCTCGTCGATACCGGCATACGGCCGGGTCTTCACATTGAGATGGCGACGATACAATTGTTTGAAGCTCTCGACAAAACGATCCGGCGGAGGCCCGCTATGATCCTTCGGCAGGGCCCGTTCCAGCAGAACCTGCACGCCGTTGCCGACAAAGTGCCGATACGCGTCGACGGGATGCACCGGCATGCCAAAAGCCGCCAACGTATTGTTGGTCGCATCGGCAATATCCTCCAGCGAATCGATCAAGGTACCGTCGAGGTCGAAAATCATCGTTGAACAAGTCGGTGCTCTGCTCATACCAATCAGCTTATCTCTCTGTTTTTACTTAATCAATCTATTACAAAAGCAACTATCAAATTTATTGATCAGTGTTTGTCAAAAGAAGTCTTTTCTTTTTGTTCCAGATATATAAATATGGCTCTGTTTGGCACATTCTCCCCCAATCAGTATCTTTATATCAGAGAGGAAACTTCCATGTGGTTCATCTCATTTGTCAATTCGTCTATTGGCAGAAAAGCAATCATGGCCGTTACCGGCCTGTGTCTCATCAGCTTTCTCGCCATCCATGCCTTTGGTAACGCTGCAATATACATGGGCAGCAAATATTTTCAAATCTATGCTGACACGCTGCACGGTTTTCCGGTGCTGGTTCTGCTCTTCGGTCTCGGTTTGCTGGTGATCCTGGTGGCCCACGTCGGTTTCGGCGTCCTGTTGTTTTTTGAGAAGCGCAAAACGCAATCACGCTACCGGGTCGCCACCAGGGTGGTCGAAAACACCTTCGCCTCACGGACCATGCCGTACACCGGCCTGTTCATCCTGCTCTTTCTCATCGTCCATGTCTTCGGTTTCAATATAGCCGTCCCGACGGACGTGCCGATCAGCTTCGTGGTCAAAGATTATCTCAGCGGCTTTTTCTACAGCCTGTTCTATATCATCGCCTTTGTCGCACTGGCGATCCATCTCAATCACGGATTCTGGAGCATGCTGCAGACCTTCGGGGTTAATCATCCCCGCTATAATTGTCTCATCGCCACTCTGACCATCGTCGTGCCGGTCGCCTTTCTCGTTATTTTCGGCGGCATTCCCATCTATTTCATGACCGGAGCCGGCGCCTCGTTTTAGCAGATCTCATCCATCAACGCTCTTCCCGGGTCGCGGATCCTTGTCCGGGAGTCATAGAAAAAAAGGTTGAACCATGGAACTCAATCCGAACATTCCATCCGGGCCCCTGGCGGAAAAATGGGATAATCACCGGTTTGCCAGCAAACTGGTCAATCCTGCCAACCGCCGCAAATTTAAAGTAATCGTCGTCGGCACCGGCCTTGCCGGCGCGTCGGCGGCGGCCACGCTGGCGGAACTCGGCTACAAGGTCGAGGCCTTTTGCCTGCACGACAGCCCGCGCCGCGCTCATTCTATAGCCGCCCAGGGCGGCATCAACGCTGCCAAAAACTATCAGAATGAAGGCGACTCGGTCTTTCGTCTGTTCTACGATACCATCAAGGGCGGCGATTTTCGCGCCCGCGAGGCCAACGTCTATCGTCTCGCCCAGGTTTCGAACAATATCATCGATCAGTGTGTCGCCCAGGGCGTACCGTTTGCCCGGGAATACGGCGGTACACTGGCTAATCGTTCGTTCGGCGGCGCCCAGGTCTCACGGACCTTTTATGCCCGCGGCCAGACCGGCCAGCAATTGTTGCTCGGCGCCTATTCCGCTCTGTCCCGGCAGATCAAGAAAGGTGGCGTAACAATGCACAACCGTCGGGAAATGATGGACGTGGTCGTCGTCGACGGCCGGGCTCGGGGCATCGTCGTGCGCAACATGATCAACGGCGCCATCGAGACCTACAGTGGAGACGCGGTGCTGCTCTGTACCGGCGGCTACGGTAACGCCTACTTCCTGTCCACCAACGCCATGGCCTCAAATGTCACGGCTGCCTGGCGTGCCTGCAAACGGGGCGCGGGTTTCGCCAATCCGAGTTTTGTTCAGATTCACCCGACCTGCATCCCGGTCCATGGTGACTATCAATCGAAACTGACCCTGATGAGCGAAAGCCTGCGTAACGACGGACGGGTCTGGGTACCGAAAAAACAAGGTGACAAACGGCCACCGTCGCAGATACCCGAAGATGAGCGAGACTATTACCTGGAAAACAAGTATCCGAGTTTCGGCAACCTGGTCCCCCGCGATGTCGCCTCGCGCAACGCCAAAGAACAATGCGACGCGGGCAAAGGGGTCGGCAGCACTCAACTTGCCGTTTATCTCGATTTTGCCGAGGCCATCAAACGCGACGGCGAGGACGTTATTTTCAGAAAGTATGGCAACCTGTTTCAGATGTATCAGAAGATCACCGATTCTGATCCGATGAAGGAGCCGATGATGATCTATCCGGCCGTCCATTATACGATGGGCGGGCTCTGGGTCGACTACAACCTGATGACGACCATCCCAGGGCTGTTTGCGCTCGGCGAATGCAATTTCTCCGACCACGGTGCCAACCGCCTCGGTGCCTCCGCACTGATGCAGGGTCTGGCCGACGGCTACTTCATCATCAATACCTCTGTCGCTCACTACTTCGGTTCCACTCCGCTTGACGCGGTCGACACCTCGCATGAGGCCTTCACGGCTACCGCCGACGAAGTTGCGGCCCGAGTCAAACGTCTGCTGCAAAACAGCTCCGGTGGTCCCCAAGGCAAAGTCACCGTCGACGAAGTGCACAAAGAACTTGGCAGGTTGCTCTGGGACCACTGCGGCATGGCCCGCAACAAGGAAGGCCTCGAATTGGCGTTAGCGAAACTGCCCGAACTCAAGGATCGTTTCTGGAATCGGGTCTACGTGCCCGGAACCGAAAAAGATATCAACCAATCCCTGGAACGGGCCGGCCGGGTAGCCGATTTTCT
>NPIE01002473.1_pt1 | contig 29742 bp, 25 predicted proteins | sample 8637661 | NCBI WGS metagenome assembly NPIE01 (sample SAMN07420842, study PRJNA396082) | bioreactor metagenome | isolation source: sample BA12 brine-fed electro-methanogenic bioreactor BA | place: Japan: Kochi | collected 2016-12-09 | reverse complement strand
TTTACCGGCAAAAATACAACCGAAAAGTCGATTATGTCGCCTACTATTCCCTGTCCGAGAACACCATCTACTTCTCGGCGTACGACACGTCGATCCGCGTCGTCGCCCACGAAATCGCCCACGCCATCGTCGACCACTTCTTCGAAGTCCGCCCCCCGTACAACATGCACGAACTGATGGCCCAATTCGCCGAAAAACACGTCACCGATTAAGCACACCAAAAACCAAAAAGGGGTCATCCCCATTTTTATTCCCTTTCCCTAGCCCTGTGGCAGCAATCCTCTGAGCGACCAAACTCAGGCTTTTTACACCACCTGAGAAAGGATCCAATCCTGCGGGTTCAACTCAATTTCCTGGGACTCCTGCAGCGGTTTGCGCTTTGCCGGTAGATTTCGAAAAACGTTGAGATGGCCACTGCAGGTCTGATCGGGATGACAGCTATCGGCCATACAGGAGAGATAGATCGAACGAAGCAACCGATCCTGCCCTTCGCCAATCTGCTTCTTCCCGTTTTCCCAGCGGGACACGGTGGAATCGGTCACCCCGAGAATCCCCGCCAGCTCCTTTGCCTTGAGGCGCAGTTCCTTGCGCAGAAACTTTATCTCCTCCGCGACCAGCAATGATTTTTTCTGGCGGCAGATATCGTTGCCTATAGCTCGATGCAGTTTCTTGACATTGGGCAATGCGGCAAACATCTCGCCACACTCCGTGCACTGGTACTGAGTGATGCCGTGCAACACAACCGGGAGACCGCTTTCAATATAATGGTACGGTTGATCCTTGATGGTCCGCATCGGTTTGCCGCAACTATAACATGGTTTCATTTTCTGTCTCTCTTGCGCAATTTCAAACGAATCTGGATCGGGAATCATATTCGTTCATGACAGCACGGTAATAATGATACACTTCAGCGATTCTTCAATAACGGCAACAACGGTACCCGAGTCACCATCGAGATCCTCACCTTCAAACGTATATCTCCAGTTCCGGCGGGATTCGTCATACAGCGAAGCTGCCAGCACCCCTTCTTCAAGAATGTAAAAGACATCCTGCAAGGAATACCCGCGCTCAATCATTCTCTGTTTGGCATGGGAAGATACGATCACCCTGCCGTCAGCGATGATCGCGGCGATGATTTCCTTAAGTCGGGCTTCGTTTTGCTGCTGAGACGGATCGTATTCCATAGAAACAAGATAGCAAATATCTTGCGCTTATGTCAAGTTTTACAAGAATTGACTGGAGCGTCACATAAAGCAGGGTCAGTCTTTTGACCATAGTAGATATCGCAGCATCTTGCCAAATGAGTAAAAAATGGAATATTTTATACTCATGCAAATCCAACCAAACCAAGCATGGCATCGACTTCGATGCTGCACAGATGCTCTGGGAGGACCCTGACTTATTGGAAATCCAGGCAACATCAAGAGATGAACAACGGTTTCTTATTATTGGTCTTATCGGTACTGCACATTGGTCCGCTGTCATTATGTACAGAGGCGAAATAATCCGGATGATTTCCGTCAGGCGAAGCCGTAAGAAGGAGGTAGCCCTCTATGAAAGCCAAAGACTTCGATAAAAAATTTGACGAGGGAAAACAGGATATCGTGGAGGATCTCGACCTTTCGACTGCGCGACGACCGAATCAGCAGCAAAAACGAATCAATGTCGATTTCCCCGTCTGGGTCGTTGAATCTTTAGATGCTGAAGCGGCACGCATTGGTGTTACACGCCAGTCCATCATTAAAGTCTGGCTGGTTGAACGGTTGCGCGCTGAAGCTAAGTAGATGCGGGTAGAGCAGAACACTGATTCGAGTAATTTTCCACCTCACCCCTTTTTTAAACGACACACGGAGACAACCCGTTCACTGTACTAATAAAGGCAGCATCAAAGGTAACAAAGGCAGAGCATTCCCGACTGGCAGCCAGATGCAGGTCATCGGCAAAATCCACCCCCCTTTCAGCCCAGTCAAGAGCCGTGGCAATCAATTCAGGCTCAGCTGCGGTCACATTAGTTTCGGGGGTCAGGCTTGACAAGTTGACAAATGGCGAGCCATTTGTCAACTTGTCAAGCCTGACCCCGCTTTTCTCCACTTGGACCTGCCGTTGCAAAGTGTTTCATTCATTGCCTCTTTGCTAGATTATCTGTTGAATATTCCAAGAAGATCTGTAATTATAAGCCGATCTTTGAGCTGGGATTGATTTTCGCTATCATTTTTACTCGTGAGAATTTTCCATGACGAACGCACAGGAATTTTTCAATGGGAAGATCAAGCTGCCGTCACCGCCTGCCGTTGCCATTAAAATTCTCGATGCGGTCCGTCAGGACAATAGCTCTTTCAATGAGCTTGCCGACATCATAAAAGTTGATCCGGCCCTCTCGTCGCAATTGCTGAAAATCGCCAACTCGTCACTGTACGGCTTACCGAATCGTGTCAACTCTCTTTCTCAAGCAACAGCATTAATCGGCACGCAAGCACTCAAAAATATCGCCTTGTCGTTTGTTATCATTCAGGGGTTCCAGAACAGCCTGCAAGGCAGTTTCGATTTTGAACTGTTCTGGCGACGCGCTATTACCGCAGCTGTTGCAGCTGAGGTGTTAGCGGTATCACTTAACCATAAAGATCCAAATATATTTGTTTCAGCACTCCTGCAGGATATCGGTGTCTTGGTTTTGTTTCTCTCGGATTCCGCGTCTTTCACCGAACTTCTCGATAAAAAACGAATCAGCGGTAAGAGTCTGTGCGAGACAGAAAAAGGCCACTTTGGTTTTGACCACACAGAGGTGGGAAGTCAGCTGCTCAAAACCTGGAATTTGCCTGACACGATCGTAGCTCCTATTCGCTCACACCATCACGTAGCAGATGAACCGTATAAAGAGTCTGCCGCCATTTTATGCTTTTCTGACAAGATCTCCGCATTGTATCACGGTATTGAGAGCAACAGAAAAGCGTTCGAAGTACACGAGGGTTTGCAGAATACGTACCATTTTCAGGACAGGCAAATTGATGAGTTGATTGATCAGGTTGGCGTAAAAGCACGTGAGGTAATGGAGCATTTTCAGATACAACCAGGAGAAATTAAGCCGTTCTCGCAGATCATGCAGGAGGCCAACGAAGAGTTGGGCCGCCTCAATCTCTCCTACCAGCAAATCGTTTTGGAACTCAAACAGGCCAAGCAGAATGCTGAACAACTCGCTGTCGACCTGAAGCGAGCAAACGATAGCCTTCGTGAACTGGCGTTCCGTGACGAGCTTACCGGCCTCTACAACCATCGGTATTTCCAGGAGGTCTTCGAGGCGGAATTGCAGAAATCCAAGCGCTACCGGCACCCACTCTCGTTATTGCTGCTGGACATCGATCATTTTAAGCGGGTTAACGACACCTACGGGCACCTGATCGGGGATCATGTGCTCAAACAGGTCAGCCAAATTATGATCAAGCTTGTCCGACACTTTGATATAGTGGCCCGCTATGGCGGCGAGGAATTTGCGATTGTCTTGCCTGAGACCGGGAAAGTAGGCGCAAATGTCCTTGCTCAACGAGTGCGCCGGGGTATTGAGCAATGCCAATTAAATTGTGGTGACCACGTTTTTTCCATCACGACAAGTATTGGGGTGGCCAGCACCGATATGGCAGCGGTGGAGGTAGATCGTGCAACGTTAATAGATTATAGCGATCAAGCCCTTTACAAGGCAAAGCAGAACGGCAGGAACAGAGTTGAACTTTTCCGATTCAAAACAGGCTCATAGCCATTTCAGTGAGCGTGTTGGAATTTTCCCGAGCGAAACAGGTTGATTGCTGCTCCATCCAACTTTTTCAATGGAAAATAAGTGAAAATTGGCCACCATTCGAGTGGCTTGAAAAAAGAGATGACAACTCCTTGGGCATCCGACCGTTTGACCGTTCCCGAGACCTTGATGATCAGTTCACTATCCGTTCCGAGCAGCGTGATTTCAGAGTGGACGATTTCTCCAATAACCGGCTTGACGTCACAATAGAGGTACATCGATTCAAGGCTGACATCGCGAACGAACGCCTTAATAGTTTTCTTGATTTTTGTCGTTCTAACAATAGCGTGGGCTGAATACTCAACACGGGTCAAAATGCGTTTGTCATTATCCATGAATCGGTTCGAGCAAATAGTTTTTAAATGAAGCAATTATATGCACATTCCTGAGTTGCACATTACGACTCGATTTACCGGTTTATTTTTCAGATATTCTATTGGGGAGTTTGAAAAATTCGGAATTTCGTTCANNNATAGATGATATTCCGAGGATAAAATTTGCTTGCGCAACGATGAGATTGAGCGAAATGACAATCTTTCAAGGTTCCCTATTACCGGTAAAACCATTGTCGCACTGCCAATCAATGTTTAAGATTGCCTGCACTTTGCATACCATTTTTTGAAAAAGAATTGATGATTGTATCACCCCCCCCCACATTATCTCAAAATAACGGGGAGTCTTCTTTTTTTTAAGAAATCGTTAAAATTGGCCGATTATTTGCACAACATTTGCTGTGGGCAAAAACGGCGCTCAGGATATAATCACTGTGCGTACCAGCTTATTGAAGGCCTTACTACCTTATGAAGAAGAAGTATAGATATGATTACAAATACTTCGCAGACAGATTTGCGTCGTTATCAACGATACGAAATCGATAACGTCGTTGTAGTAACGCCGGAAGGGGTGTGTCAACTTGGCGACATCAGTCAAGGTGGCCTTTCATTTAAATGCCTGTATTTGCAAAACCTTCCAGAGACGTATCAGATCGACATTCTCAGCACCTCCGGAACTCACCTCGAAAATCTTTCCATCGAAAAAGTCTGGGAATCTCGTGAAAAAAAGACGAATCTAGCCGATATCTTTGCTCAAAGAGTAGGCGCCCGATTTAAAGCACTTTCCTCTGAGCAGGAATCGAACTTACGCCACATAATTGATTACATTCAAATGTAGACTTGATAACCATAAAAAAATATCTTTAATTTCTTGTTAGTACAAAACAGTAAACAATCTGATAGTTAGGCAATATTCCGCTGATCAACAGTGCTTGGAAGCGGTACGTGCGCGGAAAATGTTTCCTGTTATCCGGAATGTTATTTTAGAAATCAGGAAAAAGGGTGGACACCCAGCGGTAAATCAACGAGCTAATCGGTAAACAGCAAGCAAAGCTGCAAGCCGGCCATTTTTTTCCAGCAGGTTTTCAAGAAAGCGAATTCCAAGCCCATTGGCGGCACAGCGTACTACCTCACCGGCGATTGTCAATTGTTCACGCTCCAGACCGGCGCCGGCGGTTATCGTGATCTGACACTTCGATCCTACCGGAATATCGTCGTCAAATGGAAAAAAACACCCGCCTTCACTGATGTCGGCAACAAGACCGGAATGACATGCCTCCAATTGATAAAACGACAAGGTTGCCGGAATATTGACAGCAATACGTGCAAATTGGCGTCGTTCCATAACGGTGTGATCAATTCGAGGTAGACGATTCGATCGTGGCGCGCAAGGCGCGGCTGATGACGTCAAACGTTACCGGCTTTTCCAGTGCCACGGCAATACCGAGATCTTGTGCTCTCATAATTTCCGCATTATCGGAATACCCGGTAACGATAATCGCCTTCTGACCCGGTCGTATTTTCAAGATCTGCTCATAGGTCTGTCGTCCATTCAAGCCGTCGCCCATGTTCATATCAAGAACCACCACGTCAGCTGGCTGGAGATTTAAGAAATCAAGCGCTTTTTCACCAGAATTAACCGCATGGGTGCGATAGCCGAGAATCTTCAGCATCTCGCCCATCACCATGTTTTGTTCATGGCTGTCATCAACAAGCAGAATCAGCTCGCCTTTGCCCATTGCATACGGCACCCGATCCATCGCGGTTGCTCCGGTTTCCCGGGAAGCGGCACAAGCGGGCAGGAAAATCTCGAAAATAGCGCCCGGCTCGCCATTCTTCACTTCCACCCACCCATGATGGTCCTGAACGATATTCCAGACAATGGTCAGCCCCAGTCCGGTACCGCTTTTCTCAGTTTTCTTGGTTGAATAGAACGGATCGAAAATCCGTTCCAGCGTGCCATCCGGGATACCCGGTCCGCTGTCTGTAACAGTCAACTTCACGTATTTACCGGGCTTAAGCACCACCTCACCATTGGCAATCTCACGGGTAAGCGTGCAGTTCTTCGTCGTCAGGCGAACTACCCCGGTACCGCTGATCGCCTCCAATGCGTTGCCGATCAGATTGAGCAGTAATTTGTTTATATGCGGGGGAGAACATTCTATTTGATGCAGGTTCTGCTGCAGGCTGGTAAAGATCTGTACTTCCGGAAACCGAGCAAGTCGTTCATTGTGTTCAATCGAATCGAGATGACTAATAATGATCTCATTGAGGTTGGCCGGCTCTGTCTTTCGACTCCCGCCACGAGCGATCGATACCAGATCGCTGACCACCGCCGCGGCCCGCTTGCCCGCCTCTTGGATCTTTTTGATCTCCCGATAATAGCGATCGGACTCTTTCATCTGACACAATAGCAATTCAGGATAGCTGACTACCGCGGTCAATATATTATTGAGATCGTGAGCCACCGACCCGGCCATCATACCGAGCGCTTTGAATTTGCCGGCCATGGCGAGTTTTTTGTGCAGATCGATATTTTCCTGCTCCATCTTGACCCGCTCTGACATATCCCGCACAATCAGGACATGGGCGCTGCGGCCGGCATAATCAACCGTTCGGGCCTTGACTTCAAGCGGCAACTCCGTGCCGTCCCGGTGCCGGCCGACCGTCTGAATAACCCCGGAATCCTCCCCGAGCAGCAGCGGTTTGAGTCGCTTGATTTCATTTTTGTTGATGATCTTATCTAAAAACCGGTCACCGTTGAATTCATCGCCGTAATAACCAAACATCCTGTAAAACTGTTTGTTGCCCTCCAACAGGCAACCATCGGCATGAAAAACGATGCCTTCCCAGGCCACATCGGCCAAAGCCTGACAACGATCGAGACTTGATTTGAGTTCCCGCTGCAGCCGGCTGTGATCGATAGCGCGATCGAGCGTGCGGAGCAAGGTTTCATGGTTGATCGGTTTATTGAGAAAATCATAGGCGCCGAGCCTTAGCGCCTGAACAGCTGTTTCCGCGGTATTGATCCCGGTCAACATGACACTGGTGGTCATCGGGTACGTTTTTCTGATGTGCCGGGCCACATCCAGACCGGAAATATCGGGCAGACCGACATCGAGCAGGGCGACATCATACTCCCCCTGGCTCAGCAACTCGATGGCCTGCTGACCACTGTAAGCCGGAGCGCAGGCATAACCGTAATGAGTGAGGATGTGCTGTAAGCTTTCGATGAAACGATGCTCGTCGTCAACCAGTAGGATGTGGGTGTCTCCAGTCATCGCAATTCGTCCGTTGCGCGTTCCGGAACCGATGGCAGATGAATGGTAAACCTGGTCCCGGAAGTCGAACCTCCGCTGCAGGTAATATCTCCGCCTAAATCCGTGACCGCTTTGTAAACTATGGAAAGGCCGAGGCCGGAGTGACCGGTGCCTTTGGTGGTAAAAAACGGCTGGAATAGATTTTCACGAACGTTTTGGGGAAGCCCCGGACCATTATCATCGATGATCAACTCAACACCAGGCGTATCGCCTTCATCGCCGCCCTGCCGCAAGAGTTTGGTGCGTATCTCGACCCGTCCCCCGTCAACCAAGGCCTCACCACTGTTTTTGAGCAGATTGATAACGATTTGTTTAATCGCCGATGGTGAAGTCCGGATAGGGACGAGCGACTGATCCGGCACAAACGTGAGAACCTTGTCTTCAGAGGAAAAGATCGTCGTTTTTACCAGGCGCACGATATCGGCTACCACCTCGTTGACATCCACCTCTTCGTAATCAACAAATGTTTCCCGAGAAAAGAAACCAAGGCGACTCACCATCGTCGAAATTCTGCTGATCTCTTCACCGATAATGTCCAGATCGCCACTCAACTCCGTCGCGTCCGGCAGCTTCAATTTCAGCGAGGTCAAATAATTACTGATAATACCGAGAGGATTATTGACTTCGTGGGCAAACTTGCGGGCCGTCATCGAAATGGCGGCCAGCCGTTCAGCCTCGATCTCTTCAGCCTTGCTCTTCTTCATCCGGTCGATCGACAGACTCAGCCCCGCCTGTCGGGCAATCGTGCGGATCAGTTTGCGGTCCTCATTGGCCAGGAAACACAAGCCCTTTGGCAAGCCAAGCACCACCACGCCCACCGGCTGATCCGCGGTTCCCAACGGTATACAGAGCGCTGCCTGACACTGCATGAGCAGTAAAATCTGGTGATCCGGAGGCTGGAGACCATGCTCTCCCTGATGTATCGAGACCTCAGACTGATCCCGGTAGGATGCGACAATCATGCTGGAACTTCGCTGTACCGCCAAAACCAACCCTTCACTGGCATCATGCAGCGTACTGTCCTCAGAGGCTCGCCCGACGAGCAGCACATTATCGCGGTCTGGCAGAAAAAAAAGGACCTTATCGATATCAAACAAGACGTTCAGGCACTGTTCAAATGAGGCGATAATTTCAGTGCTTTCACCGCACCTGCTCAGCGTTTCCAGAAATCCGGAAAGCAAGGAAACGCTCTTGACCCGACCGAGCAACTCCTGTTCTGCTTCGGAAAGTTCGGTGGCGGGACGGTCTCCTTCGAGACCGTCCTCACGCACCTCCCCCCCGATCGCCGCCATCTGGGCGGTTTCGAGTTGTTCTGTCTGCTTCTGACGCGCCTTACGTTTTCTCTGCCCAGGAGGCTTCAGCTTGACCTCAAACCCCTCTGCGATAGCGAGGATCTCTTCAGTTGCGCCATCGACAATCTTCTGAAGCGCTTCAGGAGAAAATGACAAAAGCCGTTCAGCAATTTCGGCAACCTGCTCCACGCCATTACTGCTCTTACTCAGCACATTTGCCAGGAAGACAATCTTGATGAGCGGAAAACTTTCTCCAATGTGCTCAATCGAATCGTGATGACACCTGATTGACTCGGCCATCAGTGAGTTGATTTTCCACTCCCCGACCAGCCAATACCCTGCCTCGCAGTGATTCACGCCGATCAACTGGTTTTCGGCCCAGATCTTGTTGTTCTCGTCCTGCGTATCGAGCAGGATCGCCTCGTGCTCTTTCGGGAAGGTAGACACCAGCACCAGACGCCCCACATCGTGCAACAGGCCGGCAAGATACGCTTCGTCCTGACTGACAAAGCCGGTCTTGACGGCAATGCGCCTGGCCAATGTGGCACAGAGCAGTGAGTGCCACCAGAAGTCATTGAGATTGAAATGCTTGATCTTGCTGAATCGCCCCCGGTCAAACACCTGATGAATAGACGTGGCAACGGCAAGATTTCTGATGCTGTTGGCACCAAGATATACCACCGCCGGTTCTATCCCGGTAAAACGACGGGGCACTGAATAATAGGCGGAGTTGACCAATTGCAAGACCTTAAACGTCAGCACCGGGTCTTTACTGATCAAAGAGGCGATGTACGAGAGCGACGCTCCTTCACTATTGCAGGCATCAAGGAGCTTGACGAGTATTTCCGGAAGCGTCGGCAGGTTGCCTGACAACTTAATCTTTTCAAAGACTTTTTCTTTATCGTCCATCGCCTGGTTGCCGTACATTCATCCAGATAGGCGGCATATTCCCCCGATGCAGTTTGCAAACCTTCGCACCCCGCATTAACGCCCCCGATTGTAATGCAAACTAACTCTTCTTACATACCATCCTCAATCATATTATCAAGCAGAATCAATGATTCAGTGCAATTTAAAAATAAAAATTACTACCACATTTATCACATTTACCATGCAAATTGAAAATGACGCTTCGAGCATGAACGACTCTGTTTCACCATAAAGGGCAAACTGAGCTGTCGTATTCGATATAGTCTGCACTCTTTTATTCGTACCGACAGCGCTGGAAAATTCAGAATTCCTTTCAGTACCAGAGAGATTGCAGACTAGGTTTCGAAGAGAGAGGACCCGTTCCGGAGTACACAGGCGCGCCTTTAATGCACCCAAAGAACAAAAATATCATTTTCCCAGGTAATCGAGCAACCCCCCGTCAACTGTCGGTTATTTGTTGACACCCGCAGGAAAAGATGAGCGATTTGTTCTTCGCCGAGCGAAATAGTGTACTGTTCAAAATGGCGAAACAGCAAAATATCATATTATTGTTTTTTATTTTAATTGGTTACCTGTCGTCAACTATCAATGAAGCGTTGTTTGTTGACAAGCGGATCAACAGCAAAAGAGTGCGGAAACAAGCCGTTTCAGCACCACCCGAGACGCACGACCGAGAAACAGCACCACGTTTTGTGAAAAAATCAATCGACCACCATTGAAGGCACTCCATTCTGTCAACAATACCTGATTTTTGACAGTAAAATTGTCAACATTTCACCTCAACAAATGTCTGTTGACAGAGCAAACGAAACTATTCCTGAAATAAGTACGTCTTTAGGTAGTTGTTATTATGTATATAAAAATAGTTCTGTCACCGTTCCATAGTAATGTTGACAAGGCGTCGCACGAAGCATAGCCACGCACGAGTTCCGAAAGCATTTCTTGATATCTATCAAGCCAGCCAGATCACCTTTTATCAGGAAACATCGCCAGGAACTGTCATCTATCAAAATGTTTATTGACACACCTCCGATAAAAGCGTTGCATCTGCGCTACATCGCACATCACGGTTTCATTTCACGTCTTTTTCATGCCTGAATGCTCTTGTTGCTTGAGATAATCCATGGATTTCTTTATCCTAACCAATACGATAGTACACTACCAGAGAGATACGGGCCCACAAACCATCTCGCTCCCCTGGAAACAAGAGCAGAGCATCACCCGTATCTATGTGAAGCACACAATTTTTCTTCAATCAAGCAGTCCAAACAAGGCGGAAGAACATGACACATCGACAATCTATACAAAAAGCGCTCATCCTGGACCCCGAGCAGGAAATTGACAGAGTCTCCCAGCGCCTGGTGGAGCTGCTGCGGGTTATGAAACGCAAGGGGTTGGTCATCGGTATTTCAGGTGGGATCGATAGCAGCGTCACCTTGGCTCTGGCGGTCAAGGCCCTCGGTCGAGAGCGCGTCCTGGCCCTGCAGATGCCGGAGCGACACTCAGCTGAAGAAACCTTGTATCTCAGCAATCTGCTCGCCGACACCTTTTCCGTCCAACGGATCCACGAAGATATCTCAAAAACGCTTGAAGCGGTGAAATTCTACAAACGCTATGAGGAAGCTGTACGTCAGGTCATCCCTGAGTACTCCAGCAGTTGGAAATCAAAAATCGTTATTCCAAGTGTCGTTGACAATCCGGGCTACACCGTCTTCTCCATAATCGCCGAGAACCCGGCAGGGGAAACAATCAAAAAGCGGCTCCCGCTCCAGGCCTATCTCGGTATTGTCGCCGCAACCAACTTCAAGCAACGGATCCGCAAGATGTTTGAGTACTATCATGCCGACTGCCTCAACTTTGCGGTGGCCGGCACCCCGAACCGTCTGGAATACGACCAGGGGTTTTTCGTCAAGCTTGGCGACGGCGCTGCCGACATCAAACCCATCGCCCACCTCTACAAGACCCAGGTCTATCAACTCGCCGAATATCTCGGCGTCCCGGAAGAGATCCGCCGCCGGCCGCCGACCACCGACACCTACTCACTGCCCCAGGGCCAGGACGAATTTTATTTCAGCCTGACCTACGACAAGATGGACATCTGCCTCTATGCCAAGAATCACAACATACCGGCCACAGAAGTCGCCCGGGAGATCGGTCTGAGTGAAGAACAGGTGGCAAGAGTCTTCAAGGACATCGACACGAAACGCTCAACAACCAGTTACCTGCACATGCGACCGCAACTGATTACCGATGTTGCCGAAATTTCTTTTTGACAGATGGTTATGCGCAGGTAATCGCGGAGGTGTCTGGAGACAAGAAGAGCCGATAGCGACTGGCCAGTCACTATCGGCTCTTCCGGAATACTGGAAAAACTGTACTTTAGAAACCGTTTACTTCCTCATCCGCCTCCGGGCAACGCCGGCCAGTCCAATGAGTCCCGTTCCAAAAAGAAGCATCGTTGCTGGTTCCGGTACCGGGGCTGCTACCAACTGGCTCTGCACATTTCTTGTTCCATCTTTGAGATTCAACACTTTGACATTATCGCCGTAAGCAAAAATTCCAATTGTTTCGGATACAGACTCTTTTTGTAAATATAGATTAATTTCATCTGCTCGGTTGTTATTAAGAGTGCCCCAACCATCCTCTCCTTCCAAATGCCAGATAACCTGCTGTACAGCATCCGCATATGAATCACGCTCTAATTCATCAACACTACTGCGGGAAAACCATTCTTTTCCGTAAAGATAGTTGTACATCAACCACTTAGTTTCCTTCGACACTTCATCTCTATACTCGTTACTATCACTGTCTAAAATTGCACCAGAACCTGCAAATCGCGACACTGAATAATCGTCGACACCGGCGATTTTATAAGGTGTGTCGAGAGAAATATGCTCATTGTACTCAAGGCAGAAACTGATAAACTCGTCTTTAACTGTTTCGTTATCGCCATAATTATAAATGCTGACAAGAAACTCACCACCACCGTAACCGTCTGGTGGCGTGAATTCACTGCCATAGGTGCTACCGGTATACGATAATTCTGCATACTGCCCGGCAGAAGGCAGAGCGAACGATGAACCGGCAAACAGAACAAAAGAAAACCCTACTATCACGGGCGCAACACATTTCAAGATCTTCATCACGGCCTCCACCTGCTAGTGCACAAGTGACGTAATGCCCCCCACTACGTCCCCTTACAGTTAGGTTAGCAATAGCCATGCCAGACAGCGCAGATCGAACCTATTCCCTCCACGGCTCAACAGTGTCGCGAAAAACAGACAATAGCCAACCTCCGCCTGGCAAAATCACAGCCTTTAAAAACGATCAATTTTCCGGAAAAACGAACCAATCACCGAAAAAGCGGAAAACCCGTTCCGCCGTCAGCGCAGCCGCGTGCCATCTGGAAAACCGTTTTATATGTTTAGAAATATTAGAGATTAAAGGTGAAGCAAGGTCGTTTTGATCTTTCCAGTATCGGTCTTCGGAAGTTCATCAAGGAAAACAACATGCTGCGGAATTTTAAAGGCCGGGAGCTGGCGGCGGCAGTACTGGATCAGCTCTTTTCCGGATATCTGGACCTGCTCTTCAAGCACGACAAAGGCAACAATTTTTTCGCCAAGGATTTCATCCGGAACGCCAACCACGGCGACCTCGTGAATCCCTGCGAACTCCATGATCACCTCCTCGATCTCTTTTGGCGCGATCCGGTGCGAACCGGATTTGATCATAGCACTCTTACGGCCCTCGATGTAGAGAAAACCATCTTCATCAATTCGCGCCAGATCGCCCGTCCACAGCTTGCCATCTCGCAGGACCTTTGCCGTTTCATCGGGCTGGTGCCAATAACCGGCCATGATATTGTCGCCGCTGGCAACGATCTCCCCGACCTCGCCGACGGCAACCGGGGAACCGTCGGGACGACAGACCTCGAGCACAACACCTGGGATCGCCTTGCCGATCGACCCGGCTTTGTCGACGAGTCGCGCAGGCTCCAGATAGCTCAGCCGCGGAGCGGCCTCGGTCTGGCCGTACATAATGTAAATGGCAACCCCGGGAAAGACCTCGCCGAGCCGCTGCGCCAGAGAAGGCGCCATGGCCGCACCGGCCTGCGTCAGGTAGCGCAGGAACGGGAAAGTATACTCCCGGACCGGAGAACGATTGAGCAGAATGGCAAACGTTGACGGCACACCGGACAATCCGGTCACCTGTTCCGCTACCATCTGATCGAGAATCACCTTGGGATAGAGAAAACTCTGGTTGACCACCAGCGTCCCGCCGACAGCAATATGGCTGAGCAGCACGGAATTGCCGTAGGAGTAAAAAAACGGCAGAATGGCCATAATCGTGTCGCGCTCGGTGAGCCCCAGATAACTGATCGTCGAGCGGGTATTGGCAACCAGGTTCCGATGCCGCAGCATCACCCCTTTCGGGCTCCCGGTGGTACCTGACGTATAGATGATCTGGCCGATGTCTTCAGGCGTCATGGCCGGACCGGGCAAGCTCTCGCCTCTCTGCTCATCCTGCCACAATGCAGCGGTATCCAAGACGACATGGCGCAACAAGGGCAGTTCGTCGAACACGGACTGGTATTTGGCAAAGCGCTGCTGAGAGAGAATGACCGAGGCTCCGCAATCGGCAAGTACCGAATTCAGCGAACGCTCCGATGTCTGGGTGTTGAGCCCGACGACAATTCCGCCGGCCGCCAGCACTCCGAAATAGGCGGCAATATAGTCAGCGGGCTGATCGGTCAGCAGGGCGACCCGATCACCCTTGCGCACATCATGCTGCAGCAGCCACTGACAAACCCGCTTCGCACACAAAAGGAGTTTCCCATAACTGAGGCGCAGCTCACCATGAACCAAGGCCGTCTTCTGCGGCCAGGAGCCGGCGGCACGTTCCAGAAAACCATGAATGAGCCCGTCAGACTGCATCAATTGCTCTTCTTCTTGTCAATAAACGCAGCCAGCGCGTTGACGCTGTCAAGATTCTCGGGAACCAGCTCATCATCTTCGACCGAGATAGCGAACCGCTCCTCGAGCCAATCAACCAGTTCGAGGATTCCGGTGGAATCGATGATACCCTGCTCGAGAAACGACGTGTCGTTCTGCAGGGCATCATCGTTGGCGTCGAATAAAAAACTTTCAAAAATAAATGCACGTATTACAGCAATGTTCTCTTCCATCAACGTTCCTTTTTGTTTTTTATCATACTGTTACGAGACAACTTTCACAGATTCCAGACGATCGGGGATGTCCACCCGAAAGTTCTTGATCATCTTGTCATAGACAATCTGGCTGGAGAGGATGCCGACAAAGGCCATATTCTCCTTGAACCCCTGCCGGCTTCTTTTCCGGCATTTCTCGACCAGCTTCGCCACCGCCTGCGGCCTGAACATCCCCGCCTCGCGCAACAGCGGCTTGGAGAGGTAATAGGAGAGATAGTCGGGCTCCCGCTCACCAAAAAAACTCAAGATATCAGGCGCCATATAGGGTTGTTTCTTGCGCCTGACAATGACGTCCGGCAAGAGGTCCCGCACCGCCATTTTCAAGATATGTTTCTCGTCAAGCACCTTCATTTTATAGCGGGTCGGAATCCGCCCGGCACACTCGACAACCCGGTGATCGAGAAAGGGGTAGCGCCCTTCCACCGAATGGGCCATGGCCATCCGGTCGCCCTGTGAGGAGAGAAGGTAATTGGCGAGCAGCATCCGGCACTCGACAAACTGGGCGCGATTGAAAAAATCAAGGCCCTGCAGCTCCGCCGCCATATCGGCAAGCGTGCTCTCCGGGGTACCGACCTGAGCCGCGAACTCATCAGTGAAAAACACCTGGGTGCCGGCTGTTGTTTTCCAGCGGGGACGATGGGCATAAAACAGCTCAGCAGGCGCTTCGTCGGTAGCGAAGAAGCTGCGGGCATATTCGGCTGACCGGGTCGGTGACAGGGCCAGATAGGGGTAGAGCCGCTTGAGCAGCAGCGGGCGCAGCCGTGAATCGGGGCAGGCCTTGATAAACGCCCTGATTTTCGCCTCCTTGAAGATATCATAGCCGCCGAGGATCTCATCGGAACCTTCACCGGTCAGCACCACCTTGTAATCATTGCGACGCACCAAATCGGATAACAAAAACAATGGCGTTGGCGCGGTGCGCAGGATCGGCGATTCCGTGTGCCAAATCACCTGCGGAAAGGCCGCGGCGATATCCCCATAGGAGCAGGAGACCCGGTGATGATCTGTCGTGAGATGGTCCACCATCGCCTGCTGCTCGGTCGTTTCGTCATACACTGAATCGGCAAAGGCAACTGAAAAGGTCTTCAGGGGATTGCTCGTATAGTGCCTGACGAGCGCAGTAATGGCCGATGAGTCAAGGCCGCCGCTCAGATAGGCGCCGACCGGCACATCGGCCCGCAGCCGAAGCCGGACGGCATCGATCAGCAGCGCGCGCAGTTCCTCGGCATAGTCTTGTTCAGTTCTCTGCCCGGGTTCATCGGGGCAAAACGGCAGTGACCAGAACGACTGCGGCCCCTTCAGACCGACGCTATCGACCACCAGCCAGTGGCCGGGCAACAGCTGCTTGACCCCGGTAAAGATGCTCTGCTCGCCGGCCCCGCTCCAGAACGTAAAAATTTCCCCGAGAACGCGCGGTTCGATCTGCCGGGGCAGACCGGCAACACCACTAAAAAGCGCTTTCACCTCGGAGGCAAAATAGAATACCCCGGCATGCACGGTGTAAAAGAGCGGGCGGATACCCATGCGGTCCCGGGCCAGAAAAAGCGAACGTCGGCGCGCATCATAGATAGCCAGGGCAAATTGTCCGTTCAGCTCAGCGAGACAACCGGCCCCTTTTTCTTCAAACAGGTGCAGGATGACCTCGGTGTCCGACTCGGTGGAAAAAACATGGCCCCGTTGCAGCAGCTCCGCCCGCAGTTCCGGGTAATTGAAGATCTCGCCGTTGAAAATGATCCACAGCGTCCGGTCTTCATTGGTGATTGGCTGCCAGCCCCCGGCAAGATCAATGATCGACAGCCGGGCGTGGGCCAGACCGGCCACCTCATCCTGAAAAAAACCAAACCCGTCCGGCCCACGATGAGCAAGCGGATAAATCATCCGTTCAAGCACCCGCCGGCCATCATCCGGCCGGTTGCCCAAGCTGAAATAGCCGGCTATACCGCACATGGGATCACGTTAGAGAAAAGCTGGTAAGCAGTCATGGCCAAAAACCGGATCATCGGTCAACGACCGCCTTTGGCAAACAGCACCGTCTTGATCGTCTTGAAAATGACGAGGACCTCCATCGCCAGGGATATGTGTTTCATATAGTAGAGGTCATATTCGAGTTTACGCAGGGCATCCTCCTCCGAGGCGCCGTACGGGTAGCACACCTGGGCCCAGCCGGTCACCCCGGGCCGAATGTCATGCCTGATGTCGTAAAAGGGGATCACCTTTTTTAACTGTTCGACAAAGACCGGCCGCTCCGGTCGGGGCCCGACCACACTCATCTCCCCTTTCAATACGTTGAAGAGCTGCGGCAATTCATCGATCCTCGTTTTCCTGATGAATTTCCCGAAACGGGTGACCCGGTCATCATCGGCCGCTGCCCAGATGGCCCCGTTTTTTTCGGCATCTTGGACCATGGACCGAAATTTGAGCACATCAAATGTCCGGCGTCCCTTGCCAACCCGCTCCTGGCTATAGAGAACGGGCCCGGGAGACTCCAACTTGATGATCAAGGCCGCCAGGAGCATGACGGGGGACGCACAAACAAGCAATAGCGCGGAGAGAAAAATATCGTTTCCTCGCTTCAGATAAGATTGGATCTTGCCAATGGCAAAACCATCAGAGTAGATAATGGCAGACGGGTCAACTTTCTCAACCATGATTTTGCCGGTCAACCGCTCAAAAAATACCGCACCTTCCTCAACGGCAACCCCTTGCAACTTGTAATTGAGCAACAGCTCGATTGGTGTACCGCCACGGCGATCGTCAAGGGCCACCACGATTCGGTCAACTCGTTCCGGCGGAAATAGATTCTGAACAACGCTCATATCCTGGTAGACGTCGATGCCGCGCGGATTAAAATCCGGCGTGCCCGCTCCGGCAAAAGCAAGAATGCGATAGGGCGAATCGTAACGATCTTCGATTTCCCGGGTGATATCCCTAGCCAGTTTTCCGGTACCAAAAATGATAATGGATTGAACGAACAGGCGATGCTTGAAGACATAGTTGTACGCAGCACGCCACAACAGAATCAGCACATAGATGATGAAATAACCCGACCAGAAGATCCTGCTGGAGATCGTCACGGCAGGCATAAAATAGTAAAACGCTCCGAGAATAATACAACCGGCGCCAAAGGCCTGGGTAATCTTGACCGCCGTTTCGGTCATGGAAAAATTGCTGCGAAAATCATAGAGATCTAAAAAATAGAGGCAGCTTTGAAAGACCAGCGTTACCAGAAGGGCCTGCTGCACGCATATTGACAGATCAATACGAAAGATTGCCGTGCCCTTGAACAGCCAACTGACCAGCAACAACGAGAAAAAAATCAGCAGCGCCTCGCCGACGATAAAGACAAAACTCCTGAGCGGATAGTATTTATTGAAGATATAGGGCATGGGGTTCTTTGGCACTCATGATATCCACAAACCTGACCATAACTCGGATTATCTATCATAGTAATCAGTTAATGACAAAGAGAAATTCAAAAACCGCCAATTCATTACCACAAAACACGACACACGCACGGCACTACCAAGAGTGAATTTTAACGAGGCACGGTCAGTTCTCGGTACGCAAGACTTTCCGTCTCACCATGCCGGCCACGGCAACAAGGCCGGCCCCTAGCAACATCATGGTAGGAGGTTCTGGAATCTGGGTGAGAGCATCTGTCGATATCTCAAAGGGAAAAACGCCGCTTGCCCGGCCGGGCTCAGCCCGGTAATAATCGGAAGCGACAAAAGCATCGGGATTGACCAGGTGATCGTCAAGAACGCAGACAAGGCACGAATGATCATTCGAGATAAAAGCCGCCTCAGAATCTGCTCGTTTTGAGCCGGCATGAGGAGCAGTATCCAAATACGAATTGGCGGCGCACCGAGACACAGAAAACCCGGTGATGTCATCACTTTCTCCCAGGCAGTCAGACTCAGCGCCTCCTGGTGCCCGACGCTCACGTATCGGGAAGACAGCATTGCGATGGGCAGTATCCGTTCTAAAGGAGTCTTCCCATACAAGCTGAACACCCTCAAACTCATTGTGTCCATCGCCAAAGAGCAATGCTGAAGCATCACCAGCCGTCACCATCACCGCCAGAGCCGCAGGCAAAAGCGCCTTCCATAATGTATAAAACATCTCCCCCCCCCACTGAACAACAGGCCCAGCCGATCACACCGCCATATTCGGTACCCCCCGGCACCAAACACACTGAACTGAGCATATGAGCATCATGTATTGATCAGTGAGCATTTTTCGTGCCACTCTCAATCAGGTACGGATCAGGCGAGACACAGAGAAAGCGTTTGAAGTCGTGACGTGAAAGATAACCCAAGAGACTTTCCCGTCATTTTCTCTTTTCTGGGAATACGCAATAAATGGTTCTTACTACCGGTTAGGTAATTATACCTATAGATGGTTTGGTAGAAACACCAAATAGGCCGGGTATTGAAGTGTATTCTTATGATATCAGATAACTAGACAACCTCAGAGAAGTGATATGTCCACTTCCCCTCGCGCAAAAGTACTCACCACCTCATCAGCGCCATTCGGAAAACCGGAAATTAATTCAAATTTTCCGGAAAACGCCAGTAAACACCCTTCCGGAAATGTGGAAATCGCTTGGCAAGGCTCCATTACAAGCTCACAGCAACCACATAACGCACTGTTTCAATTCACATTAAAACAGCATCAGCAATCAACCACGTCTCCGAGAACACGCATGAAGCTTACCGCACAACCAATTTTACCTCGTCCACATAAAGAACCACCGGTTCCGAAAGTCGGGACACAAAAAATATCACCTCTGAGATCTCCTCCATATCCATTGTCCTCTGCTCCGGTCCATTCATAATGTCCAGCAGCGGCACATCAACACGATTCCATCCGGTCTCCAGACGGACCGTCTCATTGAACCGATCGCTATATAGTTGTTGTTCACTACGCCCGTGCTGGATATCATGGACACGAAAGGAAAGATCCATCGGCCTGCCGGGATTGAATACACTGAACGTAAGAATCTTTGCGTTCTCCCAATTCCTTGGAAAATAGCAGAGGCTCACTCCCGAATACTCACCGGCACCAAGCAGCACCTTCAGCGAATACGCGCCACTCTTCACCGGATCTGTCACCCGGCTGATCTCCCTCAAACTCTGCCAGCGAGACAACTCCAGAGAACTCTCAAAATCAGACAGAACCGGAAAATCCCGGTACATCCGGTATTCGTCAATCACCGCACAAACCAGCGGAAAAAGGCACCAGGCAACAACACCGACCACGACTCCGCGCCGCAGAGCCATGCCAACGCCTCGCTGTTCTCCTGTTTTCCAGACAAGTACGGCGCAGCCCCCCACCACACCATAGACAAAATCCCGAACTCCGGCCTGCCGGCCATCTAGAAAGGCTTGACTGATCTCAATTGACAAGGCGGCCAGACAAACCAACACGGCAACCAGAAGAGCGGCGGGTTTCTGCTTCCAAACCCGTTTCACCAATTGCCGGAACAGTTCACTGGCGAAAACAGCAAAGAAGACCACATGGCCAAAATCAAACAATTCTTTTTCGACCCGTGAGTCGTTCCCCCCGAGTCCCGCAAAAAAGAATCCCGGCAGGATAACAAGCAAGAAAACAAGCCGCCAATTGGCCTGAACAATAGCCCCCACGGCAGCTTTCGTTTTTTTCATGATCAAAACCCCTTCAGTGGACAGAAACAGACGGCTCCGACCTTTTCGGCAATCATCACAACATGCCAATATTACATCATTTTATTAGCGCAAACGTTGTTTTCGGAAACTTCATTTACAGCAATAGATTTTCAACCGACAAAACAAATTAATTAATTACGAACGCTTACACCTTGTCTTCTCATTTGCTCAACCAACTCAGCCGATATCGATGGCGGAAAAAACCGACAACGCTGTTTCATTTTTCTCCCTACAGCACCATACGATTTTGATAATAGCTCTCAACATTCTGAAATCAAATGTTCTTTTTCCTTAAACAATTCAGGCACAGGAAATGCGTTAGGCCACCGTAGCGCCACTAATTATGTTTGTCAGCTGAGAACTCATGAGACACCAACTGATGATGTATCGTTATTTTCTGTTTCTCTTTCTACTGTGTTTGCTCCCCATTGACAGCCATGCGCTCCTGCAGGACTACGCGGTGCAGGCCAACTTCTCCTTTGACGCACCCTCAATAACAGAAAAACAGGTCCTTGCCTATCGACTCTACAAAGACGCCGAACTCGCCTGCGAAAACGGACCGGTTGCCCCCCAAGTCCTTGACTGCTCCATCACCACCGAGCCCGGTACATATGATTTCACCCTCACCGCACTCTACAACGACGGCAGTCAAAGCCCGCACTCAGCACCATTCCCGTTCACCTTCGCCAACGCCTCACCTGAGCTGCAAGCAATAATATCAGCCTCCACGACCATGGGCGACGCCCCGCTTTCCGTGACCTTTGATGGTTCCGGGTCTTCCGGGGAAATCGCCTCCTACGCCTGGAATTTTGGTGACGGCAATGAAGCAACAGGCGCAACCACGACTCACAGCTTCACTACCCCCGGCACCTATACAACCACGCTCACCGTAAGCGATACCACCGGTCTTTCCCACCAGACCTCACTGGTTATTACCTCCACGGAACCACCGCCACCGGAACCGCCGACTGCCGTCGTATCCTCTTCCAACGCTGTCGGCGAGGCCCCCTATAACGTCTCGTTTGACGGCAGCGGTTCTTACACGCAGCAACCACCCATAACGTCCTACCACTGGGATTTTGGCGACGGAGCCACCGCCGCTGGCGCCACGGTTTCCCACACCTACCAGCAAGCCGGCAGCTATACCGCCCGCTTACAAGTAACTGACAGCGCCGGTTTGACCGCAGACACCTCCACTCCGGTATTGATAACCGCTCCGCCCCCGGAAAACCAGGAACCGATCGCCTCGTTTAACGCGTTTCTTGAAAGCGGCCCAACACCCCACACCGTTTCCTTCGACGCCTCGACCTCCAGCGACTCCGATGGCTGGTTGGAAACCTTCTCCTGGGACTTTGGTGATGGGTCAACCACGACCGGCCCTCACCCCCAACATACATTCCCCGGCGCCGCTGACTACACGGTGACCCTCGTAGTTACCGATAACCAAGGCGCAACCGCATCCACCTCCCAGACCATTTCAATTCCTGAAGAAAATAAAGTAAATCTGCCCCTGGAGATTGGCGAGCTGCAGTTGGACCACAATTGGGTACGCGTTACCTTCAGCCAGCCGTTCATCGACCCCATCGTCATTGCCGGTCCGCCAACCTATGCAGACGCCGCCCCGGTTACCGTTCGCATCCGCAATATCACACCAAACGGATTTGACATCCGCCTCCAGGAGTGGGATTATTTAGATGGATCTCACGACCCGGAAACACTCAGCTACATTGCTCTGGAAAAGGGCACCTACACCCTGCCGGACGGCTCGAAACTCGAGGCCGGCACGTTTACCGGCGGCACCAGAAATACCTCGGTGACGCTGCAACAAGCATACAACCAGACTCCCATGATTCTCAGCCAAATCATTACTGAAAATGAGCGAGATGCAGTAATAGGCAGAATACGGAACGTGACACAGCAATCGTTCCAGTATAAATTGCAGGAACAAGAAAAAACAAAAAACCGACACGGTGATGAAGCCGTTGCTTATATAGCCTGGGAGCCAGGCCAGGGAGAACTAAACGGTCTCATATACGAAATTGCAATCACTCCAGAAAATATCACCAGCTACTGGTCCAGCATAGTCTTTCAAGACCCTTTTCCAGAAACACCCTTTATGTTGGCAGACCTCCAGACAACCAACGCTGACGACACGGTGACAGTGCGCATACAAAACCATACGCTCGCAGCCGTGCAAACAATGCTTCAAGAAGAACAATCAAAGGATAGTGAGACTGACCACCCTGAAGAGCAATTTGGATACATGGTAATAGCACCGAAAGAGTTGCCAGGCTCTGTTTATCCATAGCATTTTAAAACGCAGAAGAATAGGGCTACCTCTCTGCATCTGCGAAGAGATTATTAGCTTGAACAGAATGCAATGATACTTGCAAATAATACGGTGCTTGATTGAAGGTCATGATGATTGCCTCAGGAGACCTCTGGGCAGGAGCAGAGTGAGCCAGGCTGTCTTCAACGGCATGCCGTGGCGAGAGATGGTAACCCGCCGCTTGGTAAGCTCATACTTGATCGGCCCCTTGGTACCCTCGGAGACGGTTCGCCGATACCAGAAAAAATCGTTGATCCGCGTGGTAAAGGATTTTGCGGAGAGTGGCTCTTTGACCTGGGCGGAAACCAACTCTTTCGTATGTTGTCGGCCACCGTATTGATAGGTCTTCTGGACGGTGACCGGGTGTTTGAGCCAACATAACGTGATTTGAGTAGAGCTTGATAAAGTGAGCTTTTAGACTGTTAATCATATTAATTCCAATTTGCATTCAAAATGATCTTAATATACAATATGCCTGAAGCGGTTTCCCAGAACATCTCAACAGGGGAGGCACAGGCATATTATGGCAAGGCCAGCACAACTCACGACGGCGATGGAAAAGGTCGCCCAGCAACAGATCCAGGAGGCCAAAACCACCAGGGAACTTCGCACCGGGCTCAGCGTGTTGATCCCCAAGAAATGCGGCTGCTCGAACGCCGTGGTTGGGGAATTGCTCGGCGTCGGTATTGCAACGGTCGTGCGAATGCAGCGGCAGATTCGCGAACAAGCTGCCGGTATCGTCAAACAGAAAAAATCCTGGGGCGGTCGCCGGCGACAGCTGATGACCTTTGCCGAAGAACAAGCTTTTCTTGAGCCGTGGATAGCTGCAGCGGAGAGCGGTGGCGTCTTGATTGTCCCGCCTCTTCATCAGGCGTTGGAGCAACATCTGGGTCGAACAGTCCATCCGTCGACGGTGTATCGCCTGCTCGCCCGCCACGGATGGCGCAAGGTGGAACCTGATACCTGCCATCCGAAGCGTGACGCCGACGCGCAGGATGCTTTAAAAAAAACTCGCCCAAACAGTGGCAGAGACGCTAACCAGGAATCGCAAAGGATTGCCCGTACGCCTGATGTTCCAGGACGAAGCGCGCTTCGGTCGGTTGAGCGATCCTCGTCGTTGCTGGGCGCCATGGCCGATCCGCCCATTGGTGCGAAAAGCATTGATCCGTGAATATGTGTATGCGTATGCCGCGGTGACTCCAGCTGATGGCCACCTTGATTGGGTGCTGGCCGACGATATGGCCGCCAAGACGATGGGAGTATTCTTGCAGCAAGTTGCACAAAGCCACACCAACGAGTTTGTGATAATGGTGTTGGATGGTGCCCCATCGCACCGTTCCCGTGAACTGGAGATACCGGAGCAGATGGCGCTGATACGTTTACCTCCGTATGCTCCGGAGCTGAACCCGGTCGAACATTTATGGGATGAATTACGTGAAAAGGAGTTTGCCAATAAGGTCTTTGATTCTCTCGAAGCTGCCGTAATCCAACTGGCCTTCGGCCTTTGGCACTGGGAAAGCAATCCGGCAGCGCTTCAGTCTTTGACCGGCTGGCAGTGGATATTAGAGTCATCTTGATTGCGAAATGGAATAACAACCGGCCTTCATCTGTATCTGGTATGGTTATTGCTTTTTAAAGGATTCAAAGGACCTTTTAACAAAAGTATAATTTATGGGAGTACTTAAATGATGAACAAACGAATTATACCTACAATCAAAAAAAGAGCTACAGTCTTCACGGGTTTATTTTTTTTAACAGGACTGTTTTCAGGAACAGCTTTCAGCGCAAATATTTACGTAGACCAAGGGGCGATTGAGTCAGATGCTACGTGGTCAGGTGTTGACGGAGAGTCCTACACATCTACAGCAACAGATTTCCCTGGTGCTGGTATTGGGTATGGTATACTTGAGGATGCTCTGGATAATATGAGCGCCTCAGATGATATATATCTCCGTGAAGGAGCATACACGCCAGTAGGGAGGTACTCTGGTGGATTGGATAACGTAGATTTTTACATTGATTACAACAAAAGCGGAACAAGTGATGACCACAGTTCAATTCAGTCATTCCCCGGCGAATGGGCGGTTCTTGAAGGCTCTGGAAATTACCCCTTTGTACTTGGTCATGGAAATCAGAACAAGGACGGAACATATCGTATTAATTATTGGGATATTTCACGGCTTGAGATAGACGGTAACGGTGTGTCATCAAACACATGGTCAGGGATAGGGATTAACGGCAGTCATAACTCTATCACATATTGTTACATCCACGATAATAAAAACACTACAGGCGTTAGTGGTTCTACGGCTGGGCTAATACTGTGGATACCAGCATACACGACTGTTAAATACAATTATTTTGATGATAACGGTTGTACTTCAGGCGCTAACAACTGCGCCCAAGTTGATATTATCGCTGACTATTCTTACACGCATAACAATTGTACTACATACAATGATTTGATAGATGGACCCTACGACCTTGATTGGGCTGTTCAGGGTAACGAGTTTGCTTATAATTATTTTACAATAGAGGCAGGCACGTTGATAGAGGGGTTTGTTAAATACAAAAGTCAACAAAAACTCACTCCAATGCTTGATGATAATGGAAATATATCATGCTCTGATGGTGATATTTTAGACGGAGACTTGCTGGTGGCATTAGATATGACAAATAAAGACTTTGGAGATAAGTGGCACCACAACGTAGCTCCCGATCAGGGTGCTCATTTAGGACAGGATTTTGTTCAGTTTTATAACAATATTGTAGGTGGTCATGTAAAGTTGGGACCGTCAGCCCTAGATCAGCCTATTAATGCTGTGGCTTATAACAATACTCTACTTGGTGGGCCGCTCCGTTATTCTGGCATGTCTGGAGGTTATTTTAATCCAGCCATTGGTGACGGTACACAGCCGATGGTCGTTTCTCTTTATAATAACCTTCTGGCGTCACCAGAGCAAGAAGTATACGGCGGAGGGACAAACGACTTTCTCGAATTGTCGTTTTTAGTTCTCGCTGATGCTGGCATAACCGGGCAAACATATTCAGGATATTTTAACGTTAACCGTAACTATATCTACGATCCATCACAAAACATAGACTCAACCAATCAGGTTAATATGGCCAGTGTCGAGTCTACTTTGGCAGCTTTCGATTCGGTATATTCTTTTACAAATTATCTTAAATCATCTTCCGAAGGTGCAGATAATCTTTTTGAGGGCACAAGTGGTGCTGACCAGTATATCACAAGAGGGGCGCACGTTGTTTCTGGTGCTGTTACTATCGCAAACGGCGGGGCCGACACAGCCCATCCGTATCTTTCAGGTGTAACCATACCCAAGTATATCGGTGCGACAGATCCCAATAACAACGGCTGGGTTGAACAAGTCCTTTCTTTAGATGCTGCATGCATGACGTCTGGACAATGTGGTTCATCACAGCCAAATGCTCCTGGGATACCAGAGGACTTTAGAAGTATGCAGTAAAAAACACATCCGCAGTTGCAGAAGTTTTAGGGCTGAATTCCCAGTCCACCGGCAGTGTTGACGGATAAAGTATTTATTACGGACTTTCCATTGGCAATTACCCATATAGAGCAGATGCAGAGACATCCTTAGAATATGATCTCGACAGTCTTTCACTTCAGCCCGGATCAAACTATTGTTTCGTAGTCCGCACTTATTTTATGGGGCAGGAAAGTGATAATTCCTGCGTTGCGACCTACTCTGTACCCGGCATGAGGGATGGACCTGACACCGCCCATGCCGTCGTCAGCTGTAACGGGAGCCCTCTCTGGAAGCCAGATCCACCTGTCCTGGCAGGCCAACTCGGGATCTGATCTTACCAGCTGCAAGGTCTACTTTGGTATCGCTTCCAGGGATTATCAGCTTCCTGTAACAGTATTCGAGACATCTTAGTTCCTAAATAACACAACCGAAGGAACGGGCTATTACTTGATGACCTCGTAAAAAACTAAAACAACAAATTTGAGGTCTTTGCAGATTGCCGGAGACAATTTGTCGGGCCATGACAAAATTTCTGAGATATTTGCCATGATATAAGGAGTGCGTTCCGGAATGCCATCAAGAAACATAAAGGATCTTGAAAAAAGATACGTTCTTTTATGAAAACACTGCAGAGAAGACCGCATCATGTGAAGAACTATTTTAAACATCCACTGGTTCGATAGGCCGTTTAAGGCTTTAGATGTTTAATCACCGGAGAAATATTTCGAGACCATCCTGTATGGTTTATACTCACAAAATTTCAAAGGACTGTTCAGACTCCCCATGTATTTTTAGTGGTCAACTCGGCTATTGCTGTTGCATGATATCAATACTTGGTTGGAAAACGAGTAGTGCTCTGGACTCCTTCAGAGAGATAGATGCAAAATACGACGAACTGATATACAGCTACTGAACTGTATTCTTTCTCTGACTTCATCTTGTTTTTTGTGTAATTCTGTTTGGACAATTATTATCCTATTGATTCATTATATAAAATTGGAATTTCAATCTATTGGGGGCGTGTTGAGGATTCCGATGTTCATCTAGTCGTGAATACTGCAATATTGATTGCCTGGCAGCAATACTTGGCCGGTGAGCGAATTGTATTATGGATACCCCCAGACTGGTAATCACCTGGCTCTGCATTTGACTTCTGGTACATTTTTTGCATATTTGATAGTAGATACAAAATAAATTATAATGGAGGTTGCCCATGATTAAATTTTTGAAATTACTAAGAAATACTCTATTTCTGTCACTGTTTACAGCAATCTTAAGTATAACTGATGGGGCAGCGGCGGAGTGTACCCAAAGTTTCTCATGGCTGCAAAACAGTGAATCAGATCTAAGTGGGTATAGAATTTATTACGGAACAAACAGTGGCGGTCCGTACCCGAATAAGGTAGACGTTGGTAATCCCGCCCCGGTTGATGGCCGGGTGTATGGGGATGTGTCAAGCCTAACCTGTGGCGTTACCTATTATTTTGTTTTAGTAGCTTATAATACAGGAAATGTTGAAAGTGATTATACTGCGCAAGTAATTGTAACCCCTATCGATCCTGAAAGTAGTGGTAGTGTTGTGACAAATATTTTGGGTGATGCAAGTGATGCAGATTTACCTGGCTCCCTTGAAGACACATATATAAATCTCGATGAGAGCAATAACGTTTCCTCCATAAATCTCGCCACCTACACTTGGCCTGAAAATATGGTTGCTAATGCGGTAATAATTAAAGCTGATTTTTCCCAAATTCCCCAGGGGGTGCAAGTCCAGAGTGCTATCTTACAGCTTTATACGACTTCATTTGGAGGAGAGAGCTCCTACAGTATAGGGGCACATAAAATAATCAATCATAATCCTGAGTTGACAACAGTTACGGGCTATACCTATGATGGTTCGCAAAGCTGGACGGCTAATTCTAGTGCCTATAACGATATTCCGCTGGCCCAGGCTGATATTGACCTTGCAGAGAGTACTTTAGATGTCGATACTTCAATTGGTTATAAGAGCTGGGACATCACTGGGATGGTTCAGGAATGGTTAAATGGAACGAGCCCTAATTATGGTGTACTATTGAATTCCGATATAAGCGCTGCTGCTGGCAGTTACAGGTATTTTGCTTCAAGTGAAGCATCCGATGCCAGTCAAAGGCCCAAACTGATTATTTCCTATTCAACAGGGGAACCGACTCCAATTATCATGAATATTCAGGTAAGGTAAGCAGCGGTGGTCCCCATTCTTAAACCACGGTTCGGTCATTTTAAGTTATGTTCATAGCCCCTGGGGGTGAGGCACGGCCTTCCCCCGCGGGGGAAGGCCGTGCGCGTGCTTCATCAAATTGCTGTTGCCACCTCGCCGCGATAAACCTCATCTGGAGTCGCTCCTGAAAGAGATTGATGCGGGCGATAATGATTACACCGGGTGATATAGGCTTTGATACCTGCGGTCACCTCTCGGCCTGTCTCGTATGATTTTAAGTAGTTGAGTAGCACCGGGGAATCCCACCCCCATGCCCTCCCAGGTAGGGTCGAAGACTGGCGCGGTACTAAAGGCCCGTTTCCAACCTCCGCCTCGACAAACCCAGCGTGCGGATTTCCCGCACTGGGCTTTCACTGTCACTTTCACCTCAAGGTTTATGTGTCCTATCACACTGGCAGCACTTTCACGCTTGGTAGTAACGGACTTTGTAGTCATTATACAGCCCAAAAGCTTCATACAGCCAAGCCCTACTCCACCTGTTCCAGCCGAAGCCACGGCGTTTTCTGGCATACATTAAATGTCGTCTGATCTTTCTCTCCACCCAGTCTTTAACATAACCAAAGCATCGGCTGGAGTTACCAATTCGGAAATAGTTTGCCCAGCCCCTTAATATGGGATTTATGAGGTAAACAACCCGATCCACAGGTTGGGACTGGTATCGGCGGAATACATCCTTTAACTTATGCAGCAAGGACGTCCGTGCTTTCATGCGAGGAGTAAACCGTACACCCCACATTCCACGGCGTGTCTTCATCCGCCGAAAATCAAAGCCCAGGAAGCTAAACGACTCATCCCGGGTAAGATCAACTATCCGGGTCTTTTCTTGATTCATCTGAACATCCAACTTTTCAAACTCTTCCAAAAGCCGCTTGTGAGCAGCTTCTAACAGCCATTCCCACTTTCTGTAACCATCAACCAAGATTATAAGGTCATCAGCGAAACGCGCATATTCAATATACGTGAACCTACCGTGGCGGGTTACTTCCTTCGCCCGTTCCAGCATCTTATCCACCTCGTTGAGGTAAATGTTACTGAGCAAAGGCGAGACTCCGCGAACGCAAAAGGTAAC
>NPIE01013579.1_pt1 | contig 29748 bp, 23 predicted proteins | sample 8637661 | NCBI WGS metagenome assembly NPIE01 (sample SAMN07420842, study PRJNA396082) | bioreactor metagenome | isolation source: sample BA12 brine-fed electro-methanogenic bioreactor BA | place: Japan: Kochi | collected 2016-12-09 | reverse complement strand
TTAATTAACAAATCATTACACTAGGGCGACGACGGCGAGGAGAGCGACTAGGGCGACAAAGGCGAATAGAAAAATAATGATCAGTGAAATTCAGCTTTTCAGCGAAAATACGTGTTCCTGACTTCGCTACACCCCAATAACCGCTTTTAAAAAACTTCCCCAATACGACCCTATAGATTAACCAGCAGGCCATTGATTGATCTTGTCATGATGTTTTGTTCCGTTTCTGTCCAGTGAGGGGCAGGTGATTATCAATGATATAAAGGGAAGGAAATCTATATTTTAAACGTATTTGATACGTAGTTTATACGTAATTTTTCGTATAAACTACGTATAAACTTCGTTTAAAAAATGGAACAAGGACGATCGTGATGCAAGTGGATCGAAATGGATTTATTTGATTTTTATTCCGGATCCAAAAAAAATAAAGTTATTGGAATATCAGGTGAACGCTTTTTTAGGAATTAACCAGTTTCAGCCAACAAGGTACTGAACAATTCACCCAGTCACCTTGTCTCCGAGTCGCCTTGATCGTCTCTGTCGCCTTCGTCGCCTCATCAGCGTTCTATTTTGCTTCAGCCGGTGGCAAAGATTCAATCGACTGGAAAGTAAAAAACTCCGTTTTCCCTTTCTGAATATCAAAAGTAAAACTATGGGAGCGGGATTCCCGGTGACCGCTCAATTGGAGCTCCACATTGTGTTGTCCTTCCGGGAGATAAACTTTCTGATAGAAGACCTCGAAAGGCAGGGTTTGCCAGTTGCGGGTATCGGCTTTTTCGGTGAGGGCATTTACAATGCCCAGGGCCGCACCAATATCCTGGTTCTGATCCCGGGTGATCTTTTCGAGCGCTTTTTTGGTAGCCAGACGCAACAATGAATTGGCCATCTCCCGGATCATCCGGTCCTGCAATGTTTTGAATGCAATTCCATTCACATTTTCTGCCAGTTCCAGATCAATCCCTTTGCTTTTGTTGTCGATGACCAGCTTACCATTCTGATAGAGCGGCTGACGCTCCAGGTATTTAGGAAAAGCAACCCTGAGAAAACTCAGAGAAGCAAATGCGCTTTTTTCCTCATCCGGTTTGTCGCCAATAAAAAAAGGAAAGGATAGTCCCATATCATCATTCACAAAAGTGATCCAGCCTCCTTCACCGTCCACTTTGGTGAAATTGATGCTCCACTCCGATTTTACCGGACCGAAACCATTCTGCCAGAGAAACACCAGGGTACCGCCATCCTGTTTTTCATACTGGTATTCAATATCAAATTCTTTTTCATAATGTCGTACCTCATCATTAAAACCAGTCAGATAAGCGGTCCGCAGAATATCCCTTTTCAGTTGTTGGGGAACCTGCACATTGAAGTTTTCCCTGTATGAATTCTTATAAACATCATAGGCATTGCGATAAGCGATGAAGGCATTGTTCCAGTCATTGCCGGCTTCGTAAATCAGGCCCATCACCAGGTGGGCAAAAGCATCATTCTGATAGCGGTTCTTATGATCTTTATACTGGTCGTTGAGTTCGTTGAGCTGGATGTTAATGCGCCGGCACTCAACCAGGGCATCATCATGATTTCCCAGAGCCAGGTAATTGAGTGCCTTGAAATAATTCACAAACACCTTTTCAAAATCTTCGGGCTGGTAAGGTTTCACAGATGGATTGGTGATCAGTGAAAGAGCCTCCATGCCAGCCTTTTTATGAAAATCTTCGATGTAAATATCGGCATCCTGAAAATGTGTATTGCTTTGCTGATGCTGATCGGTGATCCAGTTGATCCAGCCATTGTTTACAAAATACAGGAAGCGGTTCTTTCCATCTGCAGCCTTTTTATCATCGGCCAGGAGTTTTTCCGCTTTTTCCATCTCACCCATTTGAATATAATCCTGGAACTTCTGGGTTTTTTCATAATAGGTCATACAGGCAGTAATGGACATTAATAAGAAGGAAATCAGAATAATTCCTTTGGCTGTGAGTATGTTACTATGTTTCATATTCCGGAAAAATGCAGCATGATAAAGATCAGGTCATTTCAGTTCCTGGCATGGAATCGAAATGACCCGACAAATTTATATCCGTTTTGTCCAGACCCAATTTAGTTCTGGATATATTTTTTGATCTTTTTATCTCCGATCCAGACGATCTCGTTTGTTTCGAGATTGGAGAGTTCCAGGTTGATCTGGTAATAAACCACCTTTTCTTTTTTATAACTATCAACGATGGAATTGATGGTTCCCTGCAACATAAAGTCGGCACCCAGTTCCCTGCCCCATTTCTTCATGGTTTCGGGGCTTGCAAAATCCTGCTGGTCGGCCCTTTCAGCCCGCAGGGCTTCGCGCATCTCTCCGGCCTGTACCAGGCGTACCATCCCTGAATTGATGAAAGCCCTTTCGAGATCCTTGATAAAGGTTTCCGCACTGATATGCTCATGGCTTTTGTTGAGTACCAGCCCGACGATCACTACGGGTTTGCGTCCTTCCGCCTGGCGGAAATTATCAAGCCATTGCTCACTCAGCGACTGGCTGATCATGGTTTCTGCTGCCTGCTTGGAGTCTGTGTCGTTCCAGCGGCCGCTCAGGTCGATCTGCTGATCGGGGGAAACCCTTTGAACTTTCCTGTTGGAACATGCACCCAGCAATGCAATCATCAAAACTGCAAAGGCTGAAAAATAGATAATTCTTTTCATACGATTCAATATTTATTTTGGATTTGAAATTTACGAAAATAAAACAAATCCAGTGCCAATTTATTCAACATTCGATTATCCCCTCACAAAAAGTGCTTTGATGATGTGGGTAGCCATCTTTGGATTTTCCTTCAGGCGGCGGGTGGAATAAGCAAACCACTCTTCACCGAAAGGAACATACACACGCATCCTGTGCCCATCATCCACAATACTTTTGCGCAATTCGGGCGTTACCCCGTAAAGCATCTGAAATTCATAATTTTCCCTGCTTACATGGTATTTCTCAATCAGTTTATAAGATCCTTCCACCACGGGTTTATCGTGGGTGGCAATCGCGGGATACATCTTTTTGCTGAACATGTACTCCACATCTTCAAGGAAGTGCCGGTTGATCTCTTCATACTTTTTATAGGCAATCTCCGGGGGTTCAACATAAATCCCTTTGCAAATACGGTAATTGATTGGATTTTCTTCCGAATGTAAATCTTCCAGTCCTTTTATATCATCCAGGGTACGCTTCATATATGCCTGGAACACAAGGCCAACATTCTTGGGAAATTCTTTTTTGAGCTTACGGAACAACTCAAGTTCCAGGTCAACGCATTGCGAATCCTCCATATCTACACGAACAAAATTATTGTAAGTCGCTGCTTTGGCAACAATTTCGCGGATGTTCTCGTAACACTTGTCCTTATCGATCAGCAATCCGAACATGGTTGGTTTGAGAGAGTAATTCCCATTGATATCTTCTTTTTCAATGGTATCGATAATGTGCAGGTACATTTGTTTGTTCTCTTCGGCCTGTTGCAATTTGGTAATAAACTCTCCAAGCAGGTCGATCGTCACCATGATTCCTTCCCTGTTCAGTTCCTTCGACACCCGGACGGCATCTTCAATTTTCTTTCCCGCAATATACCTTTTCGAAAATACCCACACAATGCTTTTGGGCATATAAGGCAAGATATTTGCTATTAACCTGTTGAAAAACATTTTATTAAATATTTAGTCTTTAGACAATTAGTAATGTTAATTTTTTCACAATACAAGATTGCAAATTAAAGTTAAATTTTTGATTTCATGCCCATGAAAATAGATAAATTTTCATGATTTTAAAGATTTCTGGGCTTTCTAAGGGTTTTAAGATTAATTATTTGTAATTCATTGAAGAAATCTTTACTTTTGCACGCCAAATTTTAAACACACTGATGTGGATTACTTCAAAGATTTTGTAATCCCATTCAAAGGATTAAAGCCCGGGGAGCATGACTTTAAGTTTGAAATAACAAAAAAGTTCTTTGATCATTTTGATTACGGTGAACTCAACCAGGGGGATATCAGGGTTAAGATGACCCTGCTGAAAGAAGAGAATATGCTCAGCCTGCTGTTTGATATAGATGGATATGTTGAAGTTTTGTGCGACCGTTGCGGGGAAAATTTCCGGCAGCCGTTGCAGACCAGACAAAACATTTATATCAAGTTCGGAGACGAGGAATATGAAGAAAGCGATGAGGTTTATGTGATCTCACAAAATGAATATGAGATCGATGTGAGCCAGTTCCTTTACGAGTTCATCAATTTATCACTTCCTTATCGCAAAATTCATCCGTTGGATGAAAACGGCAATGAACAATGTGATCAGGAAGTACTCCAGAAACTGGAGGAAATTGAAAAAGATAACTCCACGGATCCAAGGTGGGATGCATTGAAAAAATTAAAAGATAAAGATTAATTAATAAGGTTTGTCATGGCACATCCAAAACGTAAAACATCCAAGCAACGCAGGGACAAAAGGCGTACACATTATAAGGCCACTGCTCCAACATTGACTACTTGTCCTACAACAGGTGAAGTTCACCAGTATCACAGGGCTTATTATGTTGATGGTGACTTATATTACAAAGGTAAACTGGTTCATTCCAATACAGAAATAGAGTAATAGGAGAGTCAAGCCCTCATTAAAAGCTATTCATGCTAATGAAATTAGGATTGGACGTAATGGGCGGCGATTTTGCACCTGAAGCATGTATTCAGGGTGCAGTGATGGCCAAAGATACGCTCCCTGAATCCGACACCATTGTTTTAATTGGTCAGGAAAAGGTCATTCTTGAACAATTAAAAAAAGCGGAAGCAGATCCCGATGATTTTGATATTGTTCATGCCGAAGAGGTCATTACCATGGGTGAGCATCCCCTCAAAGCTTTTACACGCAAAACAGCTTCGAGCATCAGTATTGGTTTTAAAATGCTCAAAGGCGGAAAGATAGATGCCTTTTCAGGTGCTGGCAACAGCGGGGCCATGCTGGTTGGCTCCATGTATACTGTAAACTCCATCCAGGGTATCATCAGGCCCTGTACTTCGGCGATCTTGCCCAAGGAAAGCGGGGGCATTACCATACTGCTCGATATAGGCACCAACCCCGACCCCAAACCCGATGTGCTTTACCAGTTTGCCATCCTGGGATCCATCTATGCACAGGAAGTGTATAACATCGAAAATCCCAAGATCGGTTTGCTCAACATCGGCGAAGAAGAAGAAAAGGGGAATTTGCTGGCACAACACGCATTCCAGATTATGAAGGATTCACGCAAATTCAATTTCATCGGAAATGTTGAAGGACGGGATCTTTACAATGAAAAAGCAGATGTGATCGTTTGCGATGGATTTACAGGCAATGTGGTGTTGAAACAGGTCGAATCCATGTACCGCATGATGATGAAACGCAAGCTTGCCGATGACTACATCAAAAGGTTTAATTACGAGAATTACGGCGGATCACCCATTCTGGGAATCAATGCCAGTGTCGTGCTCGGGCATGGGATCTCCAGTCCACTGGCAATTAAAAATATGTTGTTGCTTTCGAAAGAAATCCATGAAGCCAAGCTTTCGGATAAAATTCGCATGGCTTTGAACAGGTATACAAACGATTGAAGATAATAAAATTTTGAAGGAATGAGTAAACTGAGAGCGGCCATAACAGGTATCCAAGCATATCTGCCTGACTATATACTGAACAATGATGAATTGTCCCGCATGGTGGAAACCTCCGACGAATGGATCACAACACGCACAGGAATCAAAGAAAGAAGAATATTAAAGGGCGATGGTCTGGGAACTTCCGACCTGGGAGCGCCAGCCGTAAAAGCCCTGCTCGAAAAAACCAATACCGACCCCCTGGATATTGATATGCTGATTTGCGCTACCGTTACTCCGGATATGCAATTCCCGGCCACGGCAAACATCATTTCCGAAAAAGCAGGTCTGAAAAATGCCTGGAGTTATGACCTGAATGCAGCCTGCTCCAGTTATATCTATGCCCTGACCACCGCCAGCCAGTTCATCGAAACCGGAAAATATAAAAAAATAATCGTGGTAGGCGCCGATAAGATGTCCTCCATTGTAGATTATACCGACCGTGCAACCTGTGTAATATTTGGTGATGCCGGTACAGCTACCCTGCTTGAACCCACAGCGGAGGAAGTCGGGGTGATGGATTCAATCCTGAGATCGGATGGCAGTGGCAGGGTTCACCTGCACCAGAAAGCCGGAGGATCAGTAAAACCTGCCTCACACCAGACGGTGGATGCCAGGGAGCATTTTATTTACCAGGAAGGCCAGGCTGTATTCAAATTTGCTGTGACCAATATGGCTGATATTTCGGTAGAGATCATGGAAAACAACAATCTGAAATCGGAAGACATTGCTTACCTGGTACCCCACCAGGCCAACCTCAGGATCATTGAGGCAACAGCACGCCGCATGGGGATCAACAGAGACCAGGTGATGATCAATATTTACCGTTACGGCAATACTACTTCTGCTACCATACCTTTATGCCTCTGGGAATGGGAAGATAAAATGACAAAAGGAGATAATATCATCCTCTCCGCTTTTGGTGGCGGATTTACCTGGGGAGCTGTGTACCTCAAGTGGGCCTACGATCCAAAATAGTATTACTTTAACACTTAATGACTTTGTTTTGTATAACAGTGACTGGCAGTCTGAGCGTCGTGTCAGCAGGCAAGGCATTCAGTTTGACCTTGATGCCCAATGACTTGCACTCAAATTATATAAGACTTTATTCTTTTAATTTTTGCAGTTTATCATTTCATTGCTGACTTTCATGAATCATTTCTAAAGGTTTTCCAGTAAATATTTATCTTTACGCCCCCATTGAAAAATAATTGATTTACATAAATAATCTTTAACGTATGAAAAAACATGTTTTGACAATCATGCTGAGCATCTTCACAGTAGGTGTTTCACTGGCATGTACAAATTATCTGATCACTAAAAAAGCTTCTACCGACGGTTCGACCATGATCAGTTATGCAGCCGATTCTCACGTGCTGTATGGAGAGCTGTATCACTGGCCTGCAGGTACCTGGCCGGCAGGCACCATGATGGATATCTATGAATGGGATACCGGAAAATTTCTTGGTCAGATTGAGCAGGCCAAAGAAACGTACAACGTAGTTGGTAATATGAACGAATGGCAGGTAGCCATTGGCGAAACCACCTATGGCGGTTTGCCTCAATTGGGAAAACAACCCGGGGCCATCATGGATTACGGCAGCCTCATTTATGTTACCTTGCAAAGGGCTACATCCGCAAGGGATGCCATCCGCATCATGGGTGAACTGGTGGCAGAATATGGTTATGCCAGTTCAGGAGAGTCATTTTCGATCGCCGACCCCAATGAAGTATGGATCATGGAAATGATCGGAAAAGGAGAAGGTGAAAAAGGTGCTGTATGGGTGGCCCTGCGCATCCCCGATGGCTATGTCTCAGGCCATGCCAACCAGGCCCGTATCACCACTTTCCCGATGGAAGATGAGGACAATTCTATCTCTTCGAATAGTTTTGACAGGATCAATGACGAGAACATCGATTGTATTTATTCTGCAGATGTAATCTCTTTTGCAAAGGATAAAGGTCTGTACAAGGGCAAAGACAAAGACTTCAGTTTTTCCGATGTATACGCTCCAGTTGATTTTGGCGGAGCCCGTTTCTGTGAGATCCGTGTCTGGACCATGTTCAACAAGGTTGCCGACGGAATGGATGAATACTGGGAGTATGTTAAAGGAGATATTGAACATCCCAAAGCCCATGAAAAAGGCGAGCCCATGACACCTAAGAATTATGCATCCAACAGAATGCCCCTCTGGGTGAAACCTGAGAATAAGGTCAGTGTTCACGACATGATGATGTTCATGCGCGACCACCTGGAAGGAACAGAACTGGACATGAGCAAGGATGTAGGAGCCGGACCCTTTGGAAATCCTTACCGCTGGCGCGGGCTTTACTGGGAAGTTGACGGGCAAACATACTGCAACGAGAGAGCAACAGCTACCCAGCAAACCGGTTTTTCTTTTGTTACCCAGTCGAGAAACTGGCTGCCAAATGAAATCGGGGGTATCATCTGGTTTGGTGTTGACGATGCGGCCAGTACTGTTTATGTCCCCATGTATTCCAGCATGACAGAGGTTCCGGAATCATTCGCAGTAGGGAATGGCGCCATGATGGAATGGTCGGAAGACGCAGCGTTCTGGGTATTCAACCAGGTAACCAACCTGGCGTATACGCGTTACAACTATATTCACCCCGAAATTGACAGCTTGCAATATCATTTTGAAAAGAGCTTCATTGATTACACTCCTGCTGTCGACCTGGGTGCAAAAGAACTCTATGCACAGGATCCCGAACTGGCTGTTGCCTACCTGACCAATTATTCGGTCAACCAGGCCAATATGGTAACCCATGAATGGAAGAAGTTCTATCGCTATCTTTTCATGAAATACATGGACGGCAACATCAAAACCAAAAGGGAAGTTCCTGAGGGCTATAAATATTATACCCCCGAGGTGAAGCAACCCGGTTATTCCGAAGCATGGTACAGGATGATCATCGAACAAACAGGTGATCAGTTCAAAGTTCCGGAAGGCGGTGGACATTAAGTCCTACAATGCCCTGTTGGTATAGACAACAGATACATAAAAACCAATATGCAGTAAGTAAGCAAAGTTCGCCTGAGTTTAATTGAAATATTAAACTTTGCGGACTTTGCTCTTTACTGAAGCTCTGTTAACCTGATCTTTTAAGTTTATTTAACACCCATCTTTCTCCTCTTAAACTGCAAGAATTGATTAGTAGTCAATTTTTTCGTAATTTTGCGACCGCTTTAACCAATCGCGCAGAAAAATGGAAAACGCAAGAGTTCTTTATGTTGCACAGGAAATAACTCCCTATCTACCGGAATCGCATATGAGCCATATCGGCAGGTACCTGCCACAGGGCATACAGGAAATGGGAAAGGAGATCAGGACATTCATGCCCAGATTTGGTAATATTAATGAAAGAAGAAATCAGTTGCACGAAGTGATCCGGCTATCAGGAATGAACCTCATCATCGATGACACCGATCATCCCCTGATCATTAAGGTAGCTTCCATTCAACAGGCGCGCATGCAGATTTACTTCATTGATAATGAAGATTACTTCCAGAGAAAAGCCACGATCCGGGACAAAAATGATAAATTTTACGAGGACAATGACGAGCGATCCATTTTTTATTCACGCGGTGTTATCGAGACCGTGAAGAAACTTGGCTGGTCGCCCGACCTGGTGCACTGTCATGGCTGGATGAGCAGCCTGGTGCCGCTTTATCTTAAAAAAGCATACAAGGATAATCCACTTTTCAATGAACTCAAAGTCGTCATTTCAATTTATGATGATGATTTCAATGAAAAGCTAAGCAATGATTTTGCAAAAAAGATCAAAGTGGAAGGCATCACCAACAAAGATCTTGAGTACTATAAACAGCCTGATTACGTTAGTATGATCAAATCTGCCATCGATTTTTCGGATGCAGTAATCATTGGCAGCGAAAAGATCAACAAGGAGGTGAAAGCCTATCTTGGAAGCATTGACAAGCCAGTTCTTGAATACCAGTCGATGGATGATTACATAAAAGCCTACAACGACTTTTATGATAAAGTTCTTGAGGAATAAATTTAAAACCTACTCTATCTTGAAGATCAATTCATTTATCAGAGCAAAAGTCTTTTTTGTCATGCTGCTGGCAGGGATTATGCTGCTTACACAGTGCAAGAAGGATCCCGATGCGATTGGGGCAGCACTTATCCAACATACCAACCTGCCTGATGTTCTTTACAGCGATACAAGCTCGCTTCTGAGCTATTCCCGGGAGATCGATTCGGTGCGGACAGACGAAAACAGTGTGAACCTTGTTGGAAGTATGAGCGATCCGGTTTTTGGAAGAAGCGATGCAACTTTCACTGCACAATTCCGCCTGCTCAACGAAAATCCCGAGATCGGTGAAGATCCTGTGATTGATTCCATCATCCTAACCCTGGCCTATGCAAATTATTACGGGGATACCACAACAGGAATGAATTTGCGTGTATACGAACTGAGTGAACAGATCTACAAAGACAGCGTTTACTTTTCCAACGGCAGTTTCGAAAATTTTGGCTTTGATTATGCGGATATGTACTTCCAACCTCATCCCAAAACCGGTTTTGTACCCGAAGGGGACAGCCTGCCCCGCACAGCCCGCCTACGTGTAGACCTTGGAAAATACACCCACGAACTGGGTGAAAAGATACTGAATGCCGATTCGGCATACCTGAGTGATAATCAACAATTCGTAGAATATTTCAAAGGTCTCAGCATCAAAACAGACCCGGTTTACCAGGGAGGTTCCATTTTATATTTCGACCTCATCTCCTCGGTATCCAACCTCACCATTTATTATCATACAGACACTGTAACCCGCAACCTGCCCCTGATCGTAAATACGAACAGTGCGCGAATCAATCATCTCCATCATGATTATGAGGCTACTACGGATAACATTTTCAGGCAGCAGGTACTGGAAGACGATACCACACTTGGGAAAGAAAAAGTCTTCCTGCAAGCCATGGGAGGCGTAAAGACGGTGATCAAATTTCCCTTTATCCAGGATTGGATGAAAAATCAATCCATCCTCGTTAATGAAGCCAAATTGGTATTACCGGTTCCCCAGCACCCTGAATACCTTTACCCTGCCCCACAGCTTGGCCTGATACAGATCAATGAAGATGGTACCAGCAGCTTTTTGCTGGATGAACTGGAAGGCGCTGATTACTTCGGTGGCCAGTATGACTCAAAAGCCATGGCGTATAATTTCAGGATCACCCGGCATATTCAGTGGCTGATGCAGAATAAATACGAAGACTATGGGCTCTCGCTCTTTATCAGCAGTCCGGGATCCAATGCATCCCGCTCAGTGATCAACGGATCACAAGCTGAAGAACCGGCAATACCCATGAGGCTTGAGATCCGGTATACCGAAGTGAATGAGTAAATTAACAATCCCTTGTGAAAATGCTTTTTGATTCAGGCTTTTAAATTAGTTATATTTGTATAATAAATCATGATCGTATGTGTGGAATTGTAGGTTATGTAGGCAATAAGCAGGCCTATCCGATACTCATCAAAGGACTTCACAGGCTCGAATACCGCGGATATGACAGCGCCGGTGTGGCCCTCCTCAACGGTAATCTAAATGTTTACAAAAGAAAAGGCAAGGTTTCCGAACTGGAATCTTTCGTCAAAAACAAGGATGTTCAGGGCATGATCGGAATTGCCCATACCCGCTGGGCAACACATGGCGAACCCACCGATGAAAATGCCCATCCCCATTTTTCTCAATCAGGCGAATTATCCATTATTCACAACGGCATCATTGAGAATTATGATGTACTGCGTAACGAACTGATCAACCGCGGGTATAAATTTCAAAGTGATACAGATACGGAAGTACTGATCTACCTGATCGAAGATATTAAAAAAAATGAAGGCGTTGATTTGGGCGAAGCCATACGGATCGCCCTCAACCAGGTGGTGGGAGCATACGCAATCGTGGTGATCTCAAAAGACGAGCCCAGTCAGTTGATCGCAGCCAAAAAAGGCAGCCCACTGGTGATCGGTATCGGCAACGACGACTTTTACATTGCATCGGATGCCACCCCCATCGTAGAGTACACCAAAAATGTGGTTTATCTTGATGACGAAGAAGTGGCCTATATCAAGAAGGGCGAAAAGCTCAAGATCAAAACCATCAAAAACAAGGATAAAACACCCTATGTTACCAAACTTGAAATGAACCTCAGCCAGCTTGAAAAAAGCGGTTATGAACATTTCATGCTGAAAGAGATCTACGAGCAGCCACGTTCCATCCGGGATAGCATGCGTGGGCGTCTGAATGCCGACAAAGGCATTGTTTCCCTGGGCGGGATCATTGATTACGAACAAAAAATGGTGAATGCCAGCCGCATTCTCATCATTGCCTGCGGCACCTCATGGCATGCTGGGCTGGTCGGGGAATATCTCTTTGAAGATCTGGCCCGTACGCCGGTTGAAGTGGAATACGCTTCAGAATTCCGTTACAGGAATCCGGTAATTTATGAAGATGACATTGTGATCGCTATTTCGCAATCGGGAGAAACCGCGGATACACTGGCTGCCATTGAACTGGCAAAATCTAAAGGAGCTACCATCATCGGCATCTGTAATGTGGTTGGATCATCTATTGCCCGTGCCACGGATGCCGGTAGTTATACTCATGCCGGACCCGAAATCGGGGTAGCTTCGACCAAAGCCTTTACGGCCCAGGTAACCATTCTCACCCTTATGGCTCTGAGAATCGCCCAGCTGAAAGGGACGCTTTCAAAATCCAGGTTCCGCCAGATCCTGTACGAGCTGGAATCCATTCCTGAAAAAGTGGAAATAACCCTGCAGCAATCAGAAAAGATCATCGAAATAGCATCAAAATACCAGGATGTTAGGAACTTTCTTTACCTGGGAAGGGGTTATAATTTCCCGGTTGCCCTCGAAGGCGCCCTGAAACTGAAAGAGATTTCTTACATCCATGCAGAGGGTTATCCTGCTGCCGAAATGAAACACGGTCCCATCGCACTAATCGACGAGGAAATGCCCGTGGTATTCATCGCTCCCAACCGTGGGATCTACGAAAAAGTGATCAGCAACATACAGGAAGTCAAAGCCCGCAAAGGCAAGATTATTGCCATTGTTACTGAAGGAGATACCGCAGTGCGCAAACTGGCCGACCACGTGATAGAAATCCCCGAAACAGAAGAGCTGCTGGTTCCCCTGCTGGCTACCATCCCTTTGCAAAAGCTGTCGTACCACATCGCTGTGAACCGTGGCTGCAATGTGGATCAACCGAGGAATTTGGCGAAATCGGTTACGGTAGAATAGATTTTTTTGTAGAATCTACTGTCTGACAAGCCTTATGGGCTGGAAAATGTAACAAAATCTTTCTCCTGAAGCATACGCGTTTTTGCTAGAATCGATCTGGCACGCGATGCCTTTACGCGCAACATCTGATTTCCAATCGTTAATACCTTACTTCAATAGCCTTCCAGTCAATCAACTTAAAGAAATCCTCAACATAAGCCGGTCTGCGGTTTTGCTTATCAAGGTAATAGGCATGTTCCCAAACATCACAGGTCATCAGCGGGGTATAGCCATCCCGCGTGGGATTGGCTGCATTGCTGGTCTGTTTGATCTCGAGCCCTCCTTCAGCATTCTTTACCAGCCAGGCCCAGCCTGAACCAAATAAAGTGGTTGCAGCATTCATAAACTTTTCCTTAAAGTTCTCATAAGACCCGAAGGAATTATTGATGGCATCCAGCAACTTACCGCCGGGCTCACCACCGCCCTCAGGGCTCATGCAATTCCAGTAAAAAGTATGATTCCACACCTGGGCACCATTGTTAAAGATCCCGCCATTGGCATTTTTGATGATCTCTTCCAGGGATGCATCGACAAAAGGAGTGTCTTTTACAAGACCATTCAACTTATTTACATAAGTCTGGTGATGCTTACCATAATGAAATTCGATGGTTTTCTTTGAAATGTAAGGTTCCAGTGCATCATCCGCATAGGGTAATTCAGGTAATTCAAAAGCCATAATGTATATTTTTAGGGGTTTTATATTTCCTTGTTCTTTTTCAGGTGATCAATTGCCCTGGAAAATACATCATCGATCTGGTGATAAACCGGGTAAAAACCTTTGTCATCGAAAAGATTTTGTGAAAAGTAGGCTTTGAGTAATGCTTTGATTTTCGCGCTGGTAAATGCAATTTCTTCAGGACTTCCCTGCACCTCCTTCTCTTTTGCATAGTCCAGGAACTTACTGAAAAGCTGATTGCTAACTTTAAAATTCCTGTTAAAATCCCTGTATGAATTATATTCCCTGAAGTCATCGCGGTGTGCATCCGTAAAATCAAATGCAAATTGATATATAAGGCCCCTGCGCAGGAGCTTATTATAAAATACAAGCATGGAGTCTTTCGCCAGCGGCACATAGATATCGGGCATGATGCCACCACCTCCATACACAACCTTCCCGCCGGGGGTGATATATTTGAGTGAATCCGCAAATTGTATGCTGTCGGGATTGGTCATTTCCCCGTTCATAAAGCGTTCGACCGATTCATGATAATAATCCTCGATGCCCTCATCATAGGGTTTCTGAATACACCTCCCGGTTGGCGTATAATATCTTGCCACGGTAAGACGCATGGCTGACCCGTCGGGAAAGCTCAGTTGTTCCTGCACCAGGCCTTTTCCAAAACTTCTGCGTCCAATGATGGTCCCACGGTCATTGTCCTGCACAGCGCCAGCCAGGATCTCACTGGCAGAAGCAGATCCTTCATCGATCAACACGACCAGCTCCCGGTCTTCAAACCGGCCCCGCTCAGTGGCATAAGCAAAATTCCTGGGGCGGCTGTTGCCTTCAGTATATACAATGAGTTTATTCTCTTCCAGAAATTCATCGGCGATCTTCACGGCAGCAGTGAGGTAGCCCCCGACATTTCCACGCAGATCGAGGATAAGTTTCTGCATGCCCTCGTCCAATAGTTCATCAAGAGCCTCTGAAAACTCCTCATACGTAGTAGCCGAGAATTTATTCAATTTGATAAAACCCGTGCTTTCATCCACCATATAAGCCACATCCAGGCTGTAGGTGGGGATCACATCGCGGGTAATGGTGAAATCCAGCAATTCATCATGGTTCCTTCGAAAAACATCCACATTTACCTGGGTTCCTCTTTTGCCTTTGAGTTTACGCATGGCATCCCGGTTATTGATATTTACACCGGCCACCAGGGTATCTTCGATTTTCACAATGCGGTCACCGGCTTTCAGACCCACCTTTTCAGAAGGGCCGCCCGGGATGGGATGGATCACAGTGATGCTGTCTTTTACAATGCGGAATTGTATTCCGATGCCTTCAAAGTTTCCCTGCAGGGGATCGTTTACTGTGTGAAAATCCTGGGCGGGGATATACTGTGAATGGGGATCCAGTTCTTCCAGGATCTCCACGATACTGCTCTCTACCAGCTCCTCCTTGTCTACCGAATCAACATAATCCTGGCTAATATAATTGATGATATCGGAAAGTTTTTCGTACCTGGGTGTATTGAAATTAAATACGTTTTTCTCAAGGTTGTTGACTGACTGCAACTTCATGCCGATGTAAATGCCCAGAGCAAGGAGCAGGGCAAAAACAATGGGCAAGTATATGGCTATTTTTTTTCTGTTCATAGATGTAAATAAAAAAAGCTTTCCAATTACCGGAAAGCTGATTTTCGTACCCGGAGCCGGGGTCGAACCGGCACGAGTGTTACCTCATTGGTTTTTGAGACCAACGCGTCTACCAATTCCGCCACCCGGGCATTGGTTCTTTTGAGAACGCAAAGTTAAGTAAAAAATTTGATTGCCCCTTAAACTTCCTGAGGCAATCCGGCACAAAAGATTGCAGAGTTGAAAATAAAAGCTTACTTTTGCACTCCAAAATTCAACTGTAAATCATTCAGGATCATGGGCAAAAAAAATCTGGTAAGCATCTTTTCAGGCAGGGAATCGCGTAATCTGGCCGAAGGAATTGCTGAGAGTTATGGCGTAGAACTCGGTAAATCAATTGTTACGGAGTTTTCTGACGGCGAATTCCAGCCTTCCTATGAGGAGAATATCCGGGGACGCGATGTATTCATTGTACAGTCAACCTATGCACCCTCCGACAACCTATTTGAATTGATGATGATGATTGATGCAGCCCGCAGGGCCTCGGCCAAGAACATCATTGCCCTGGTACCCTATTTTGGTTTTGCACGCCAGGACAGGAAAGACAAACCAAGGGTTTCCATTGCTGCCAAACTGATCGCAAACCTGCTTTCTGCTGCCGGCGTGAACCGCCTGATCACCATTGACCTGCATGCCGACCAGATCCAGGGATTCTTTGATGTGCCTGTGGATCATCTTTATGCATCTTCAATCTTCATGCCCTATCTCCGGGGTCTGGAAATGGATGACCTCATCTTTGCCTCCCCCGATACCGGTGGTACACGGAGAGCAGCCAATTACGCCAAGGTGATGAATACCGGTTTTGTGATCTGTTATAAACAAAGGGCAAAACCCAACGAAGTGGAAAAGATGTCACTGGTGGGAAGTGTAAAAGATAAAAATGTAGTATTGGTGGATGACATTATTGATACGGCCGGCTCCATCACCAAGGCCGGTGAGCTGATCATGAGCGAGGGCGCCAAAAGCGTCAGGGCTATGTGTACCCATCCTGTTTTCTCCGGGAAAGCCTACGAAAGACTCGAAAAATCACCATTCACCGAAATCGTTACCACCGACACCATCCCTTTGAAAAAGGAAAGCAATAAAATTAAAGTGCTTTCAACCGCCGATCTTTTCGCAGAAGTGATCAAACGTGTTGAAACCAAAAAATCAATCAGTTCACTTTTTAAATTTTCAGATAAATAAATCAATTAAAACAATTCAATTATGAAAAGAGTATCTATGAGCGGCTCTCCCCGCGAGAGCGTAGGGAAAAAAGATGCCAAAAAAGTCAGGACCATGGGCCATGTACCATGCGTGATGTATGGCGGTGATCAACAAATCCATTTTACCATGGATGAGCGTGATTTCAACAAACTGGTGTTTACACCGGATGTTTTTCTGGTTAGCCTGAGTATTGACGGTAAGGAATACCCGACCATCATCCAGGAGGTACAGTATCATCCTGTAACTGACAAAGTACTGCATGCAGATTTTCTGCAGGTTGTTCCCAGCAAACCACTAAAAATCGCCCTGCCTGTAAGGCTTACCGGTAGCGCAGTGGGTGTTGTGAAAGGCGGAAGACTGATCCAGCGTGTCAATAAATTGCTGGTAAGCGGGATGATCGACAACATACCCGACTTCATCGAGATCGATGTAACGGATATGAATATCGGGGACCTGGTTAAGGTGGAAGATATGGAGCGTGAAAATCTCAAATTTCTCGATGTACCCTCTGAGCTGATTGTTGCTGTAAGAGCAGCCCGCAAGATTGAAGAAGAGCTCGAAGATGAAGATGAAGAAGGCGAAGAAGGTGCAGAAGGCGCAGAAGGTGGTGAAGGAGATACAAAAGAAGGTGGCGAAGGAGCCGCAGAGGAAAAATCAGAATAACGGATTTGCTGTAAAATTAACAGGAGAGGTGTGGAGTTTATCAATAACTTTATACCTCTTTTTTTATCATGAAATATTTAATTGCAGGACTCGGAAATATCGGTGATGAATATGCAAACACCCGCCATAACATCGGTTTTGTGGTGGCAGATGCCCTTGTGAATGAGCGAAAAGGAAGCTTTGCAAACGATCGTTATGCCGACATGGCCAAGGTACGCTTCAAGGGCAAAAGCCTGGTAGTGATCAAACCCACAACTTATATGAACAGGAGCGGGAAGGCAATCCGCTACTGGCTCAATAAGGAGAACATACCCCTGGCAAACCTGCTGGTCCTGGTTGATGATATCGATCTGCCCTTTGGCATTCTCAGAATGAGAAAAAAGGGAGGCCCCGGCAGTCACAATGGCCTGGAAGACATCGTTGCCCTGTTGGAAACAACCGAATTCCCGCGGCTTAGAATAGGCATCGGGGATGATTTTTCGAGAGGACATCAGGTAGATTATGTGCTGGGACAATGGAGTCGGAAAGAAGAAAAAGCCATGATCCCAAGAGTGGAACAGGCGGTGGAAATGATCAAATCTTTTGTGGCCATTGGGGCTGAGAGAACGATGAATTTGTATAACAAGTGATTGGTAATTAAGTATTAACAATTAATAATTAATAATTGATGAAACAGCTTTTTTCTTTTCTTTTATTGATCGGTCTGCTTGGCATGCAGGCGAAGGCACAAATTGTAATCACTTCGGATGAACTGCTGGGAGTTGGTGATATTGTGATACAGGCTTATGACACGGATCCGGATGCCGGAATTCTACCCGGTGATGCAGGTGAAGATAAACTCTGGGACTTCAGCGCTTTGTATGAGGATAACACAGATACCTTCCGTTTTGTCAGTCCTACCTCCACCCCTTACTGGACCAATTTTCCCTCAGCAAATCTTTGCCTTTTTACCGGTGCCGACAGCAGTTATGTTTATTTTAATAAAAACACCAGCGATTTAAAAATGATTGGCCTGGCTGCAGAAGTGGAAGAACTCGGTTTGGTTACCTCATCCGTTGAACCCAGTGAACTATTCCTTGTCTTCCCCTATTCATATGGATTCCAGGATAATGAAGTATTTAGTTATTTCTTTGCTGCGGAAGTGAGCACTCCTGGAGTGGACAGCATGAAGATGAAACGGCGGACCGTGAAAAACAGCCATGTGGATGCATGGGGCAGCATGACAGTGCCCATGGGAACCTACGATGTTCTGCGGGTACACGAAACCAGGAACTTTATCGACAGCATCTGGGCCAAAGTCCCTTTTTTCGGTTGGCAATTATTTTCGGTTGAGGAAAGTGCGGAAGAAAGATATATCTGGTGGAGTGATGATCCGGAAGTGGGCTATGTGCTGGTAAACCTGAATGTCAATCCTGAAACTGGCGATGTGACAAGTTCGGAATTCATGGCCGAACCCCACCTGGTCGGGATGCCTGAGCAAAAGCTGGTATCACAAATCAGGGTTTATCCCAATCCAGTTCAGAACATTACATACTTACTGAATACCACGAAAACAGCTTTGCACTATACCCTGTTTGACCTAAGCGGTAAAAAGCTGCTTGGGGGTATTTCATCTCCCGAGGAAAAAACCCTGATCAATCTAAATGAATTTGAAAGCGGAATCTACTTTATCCGTATGAAAAATGGGGATGACGTTGTCACGGAAAAGCTTGTTAAAAAGTAGCATTTGAAAGCTAACAATAATTCGCATTAATTAGCAAAATTCCTGAAAATTCGCGGACAATCAATCATAATCCCAGCGACATAGCCACCATCTCAGCAATGTCGTAATTCTTCATCTTTTCTTCCTGGTTCTTGTATTTGATGCCGTCAGTCATCATCACCATGCAAAACGGACAGGCTGTAGCAATTACGTCAGAGCCGGTTTCCATCACATCTTCTATCCTTTCAATGAAAACTTCTTTATCGCCTTTTTCGGCTTCCTTGAACATCTGCCCGCCACCGGCTCCACAGCAAAGCGCAAAACTCTTGCTTCGCTTCATCTCCACCTTTTCGCCTTCGATGGCATTCAGCACATCGCGCGGGGCATCGTATTCACCATTACCACGTCCCAGGTAACAGGGATCATGAAAGGTCACCTTCTGGTTCTTGAACTTGCCGCCGTTCATACTGATCTTGCCTTCCCGAATAAGATTGGAAAGGAACTGGGAATGATGCACCACTTCGTATTCACCCCCAAATTCAGGGTATTCATTTTTAAAAGTATTGAAATCATGCGGATCGCAGGTAAGGATCTTTTTCACTTCATAGCCATTCAGGATCTCAATGTTTGTCATGGCCTGCATCTGGAAGAGCATCTCATTGCCACCCCTGCGTGCCACATCACCGCTGTCGCTTTCTTCAGTTCCCAGCACGGCATAATCGATTTTAAGGTGGTTCAGGATCTTGATGAACTCACGCGTCACTTTTTTGTAGCGGTCGTCGAATGCTCCTGCTGAACTCACCCAGAACAACCATTCCGGTTTCTTTCCGGCTGCCACCGCATCGGCCATAAGAGTAACTTCCAGTTCAACGTCTTCTGCCCATTTCATGCGGTCCTCGGGGGAGAACTGCCAGGGAGCACCATTGTTCTCGATGTTAGTGAAGACAGCATTCAGTTCGCCCGGCCCGGCAGATTCTTCCATCACCAGGTACCTTCTCATATCTAAGATAAGTGTGGGATGATTGATGTTGATGGGACATTCCTGTGCACAGGCATTGCAGGTAGTGCAGGCCCACAGCTCTTCCTCACTGATGTAATCCCGTACCAGTGATTTCTTGTCGTCATATGTCAAGCCCTCTTTCATTAAACCGGGTCCTTTTTCTTTCATCCTTGCCCGTAGGTCCATTACAATTTTGCGGGGGGATAATAATTTTCCGGTGATATTGGCCGGACAAACATCAGTACATCGCCCGCATTCGGTACATGCCAAAGCATCCAGGTAGTTCTTCCAGCTAGCATCTTCAGCATCCTTCACCCCGAAGCGGGCAGGTGATTCTTCCTCTCCTTCTGCCGGTTCCTGGAAAGCTGTATCCGGGTCCATCATCAGTTTCACCTCTTTGGTAATCTCCGGCATATTGGGCAGGTATCCCAGGGGTTCTAACCGGCTCAGGAAAACATTGGGCACCGACATAAAAACATGGAAGTGCTTGGAGTAGGGCAGTATATTGGCAAAGATGAAGATCCACAGAATATGCGCCCACCAGTTGATCTCATGCCATAAATGGATCTTTGAAGCCGAAAGATTACTGAACCATCCGGCAATAAATTCGCTCACCGGATAAACCCCGGCGATCTCTTCCCCGGCAGATTGCTGCATCAATACATAAAAAGTATTCATGCCTAGCAGGCTGGCCATCAAGATCAGGATGATGGTGAGGGCAATGTTGGCATCGATCTTGGAAATGGGCTTCATTTCAACACCGTAAAACCTTTTAACGTGCATAAAGATCCTGCGGACCAGGAAAGCCACAATAGCAATCAAAACAATGAGAGCAAAAATGTCCCCCGAGGCAATGATCACATCATACACCGGGCCCAGAAATTTCAGTACCCTTTCAGTCCCGAATAGTCCGTCGATGATCATTTCAATGCTGCCAAAAAGAATTACCATAAAGCCCCAGAAAACGAGGGCATGCAACAGGCCCACAACCGGCTTCCGGAAGATCTTGGTCTGTCCGATGGCCACTTTCATCATCACGCCCATTCTCTTCGGAATGTCGCGGATGGGGAAAGGCTTTGTGAACTTCATAAAACTGAAGATCCGGTACATGGTGAATGTAAATACACCCAGGGTGATCAGAACGGATAATAGAAAAACAATCTGCTTGGTTTCCATAATATCTTGGTTTTGGAATTGGTCAATTACAATGATAGGAAGATTTTTTTTAAGTATGATTATAAATTAGATGTTTGGTTCGATTGGTTCATTGTTCGATTGTCCCAGCTTTCAGTCGAGGATCTTCGCCTCACCAAAGGCGAGACGGGATTTCAGTGAATTGATGATAAAACAACCAATACAATAATTACAGGATCATAGGCGAGCTTGAAATAAAAAGTCTATTATTCTTAAAAGTCCGCCACAAAGGCACGAAGAATCACAAAATTAGCATAGTGGTAAAACCCCTTCGTGAAACTTTGAGTTTTAGTGCCTTTGTGGCATCATAAATACTTATAACCAGCCCTATGTTGGAATTTGTTAGCGAACATTACCGTTAAATAATAAAAAGTAGTTCTTTCAGATCAAACAGAACATCCCAACAACAATTGAACAATGAAACAATTGAACAATGGGACAATCGAGCAATGCAATCCGTCATTTAAAAATTAAACTGGCAAGGATTTAATCCTGCCCATTTCCTCCAATTCCAACACCCTCCATTACTTAACATTCATTATCTTTGTAGCAAATCGAACTATTATCACGGAAATGAGAGTACCTTCTAAACAAAAGATCTACAGACCGAAAAATCATATTCGAATCGTTACGGCAGCGAGCCTTTTTGATGGCCATGATGCCGCCATCAATGTGATGCGCCGTATCCTGCAATCAACGGGTGCGGAGGTAATCCACCTGGGCCACAACCGTTCGGTACAGGAGATCGTGAACTGTGCAATACAGGAAGACGTGCAGGCCATTGCGATCACCTCCTACCAGGGTGGCCACATAGAGTTCTTTAAATACATGTATGACCTGTTGAAAGAAAGCTCTTGTGATCACATTAAATTGTTCGGTGGTGGCGGGGGTGTGATTCTGCCGGAAGAGATCAAAGAATTACACGATTACGGGATCACCCGCATCTACAGTCCGGACGACGGCCGCGAAATGGGTCTTCAGGGCATGATCAATGATGTGCTTGAAAAATGTGACTTCCCCACCGGGAAAGATATCCAGATAAAGCTTAACGGCCAGCTCGAAAGGGATTCCAAATTGCTTGGCCGGATCATTTCTGCTGCAGAAAATTATCCCGACAGCATCCAGGATCTCCTGGGCCAGCTAAGGGAAAAGTTAAAGGAAAAGAAATCCCCGGTACTGGGTATCACCGGAACAGGTGGTTCCGGAAAATCCTCCCTTGTGGATGAACTGGTGCGCAGATTTCTCGATGATTTCGAGGACAAAAGCATAGCCATCATTTCCGTAGATCCTTCCAAACGCAAAACAGGCGGTGCGCTGCTAGGCGACCGCATCCGCATGAACTCAATCAACGACGAAAGAGTATACATGCGCTCACTGGCCACAAGGCAAAGCAACCTGGCCATGTCGAAATACGTGAAAGATGCGGAAACCATCGTTCAGGCAGCCAGGTTCGACCTGGTGATCCTGGAAACTTCCGGTATCGGCCAGTCGGATACGGAGATCATCGATCACAGTGATCTGTCACTGTATGTGATGACACCCGAATACGGTGCAGCCACACAGCTCGAAAAGATAGACATGCTCGATTTCGCCGACCTGATCGCTATCAACAAATTTGATAAACGAGGGGCCCTGGATGCACTCAGAGATGTGCGCAAGCAATACCAGCGCAACCACATGCTCTTTGAGGAGGAGGTGGACAATATGCCGGTTTTCGGTACCATCGCTTCTCAGTTCAATGATCCGGGGGTAAACCAACTTTACAATGCCCTGATCAGTAAGATCAAGGAAAAGACGGGTGTTGATTTTGTGAGTCATTCAGATGAAATGGATGAACTTTCGGAAAAGATACACATTATCCCCCCCAAAAGGGTACGTTACCTTTCAGAAATATCCGATACTATCCGGGATTATAATAAATGGGCAGAAGACCAGTCAGATATCGCAGACCGGCTTTACAACATTAAGAAAACCCTCGAAACCCTTGGTGAAGATGTGGATCAGGCCTTGAAAGAAAAGCTGAATAAAACCTATAAACAGCAAGAACTCAACCTGGATCCCCACAACAAGGAGGTCCTGAAGAACTGGGACAAAAAGCAAAAAAAATACAAAGGCGATAAATTTGTTTTCAAGGTACGTGATAAGGAAATAAAAGTTGATACCTATACCGAAACCCTTTCGCATACCAAAGTCCCTAAAGTAGTCCTGCCCCCTTATCGCAACTGGGGCGAGATCCTGGAATGGGTTTTGAAGGAAAATGTCCCGGGTGAATTCCCCTTTGCTGCCGGTGTTTTCCCCTTCAAAAGGGAAGGCGAAGACCCCACTCGCATGTTTGCTGGTGAAGGTGCTCCCGAGAGAACCAACAAACGCTTCCACTACCTCTCCTATGATATGCCAGCCCGCAGGCTTTCTACCGCATTTGACTCGGTAACTCTCTATGGTTTTGATCCTGACCTGCGTCCGGATATTCACGGAAAGATCGGCAATTCAGGTGTATCCATTTGCTGTTTGGATGATGCAAAAAAACTGTACTCCGGTTTCAACCTGGCCGATCCCAAAACTTCTGTGTCCATGACCATCAACGGGCCGGCTCCGGCCATGGTGGGTTTCTTCATGAATACGGCCATCGACCAGCAATGCGAGATCTATATCAAAGAAAATGGACTGGAAGAGGAAGTGAACAAAAAGATCGATGATATCTATAAAAAGAAGGGAACGAAAAGGCCACAATACAACGGTGACCTCCCCACAGGCAATGATGGCCTCGGCCTGATGCTGCTTGGCGTTACCGGTGAACAGATCCTTCCCAAAGAAGTTTATGAAAAGATAAAGGCAGATACTATTTGCCGGGTTCGCGGAACCGTTCAGGCCGATATCTTGAAAGAAGACCAGGCACAGAATACCTGCATATTTTCTACGGATTTTGCCCTGAAAATGATGGGTGATATACAGCAATATTTCATTGAAAACAATGTGCGCAATTTTTATTCTGTTTCCATATCGGGATACCACATCGCAGAAGCTGGCGCAAACCCTATCACCCAATTAGCCCTGACCCTTGCCAATGGTTTTACCTATGTTGAGTATTATGCCAGCAGGGGCATGGACATCAGCAAGTTTGCACCCAACCTTTCATTCTTCTTCTCCAATGGGATCGATGCGGAATATTCGGTGATGGGCCGTGTAGCCAGGCTGATATGGGCCAAAGCCATGAAGATCAAATACGGGGCGAATGAGCGTTCGCAAAAACTGAAATACCACATCCAGACCTCGGGCCGCTCCTTGCATGCCCAGGAGATCGATTTCAATGATATCAGGACCACCTTGCAGGCATTGTATGCTGTGTATGATAATTGTAATTCCCTGCATACGAATGCTTATGACGAGGCAATTACGACCCCGACAGAAGAGTCCGTCCGCCGGGCTGTTGCCATACAGCTCATCATCAACCACGAGCTGGGGCTGGCCAAAAACCAGAATCCCCTGCAGGGTTCTTTCATCATTGAAGAACTGACAGAACTGGTGGAAGAAGCCGTGCTGGCAGAATTCGACAGGCTAACCGAACGGGGTGGTGTGCTGGGAGCAATGGAAACCATGTACCAACGCAGTAAGATACAGGAAGAATCCCTCTATTATGAAACCTTGAAACACACAGGGAAATTGCCTATCATGGGTGTGAATACCTTCCTGAATTCAAAGGGCTCTCCTACGGTAATCCCCGGAGAGGTAATCAGGGCAACACCAAAAGAAAAACAAAACCAGTTGAATACCCTGGACAATCTTCATAAAACTTATCAAAAGGAAGCCGGCAAGTTGCTTAAAAAACTCCAGGAAACCGCTTTGGAAAATAATAATATCTTTGAAAATTTAATGGAAACGACCAAGTATTGCTCCATCGGGCAGATTACCAGTGCCCTGTTCGAAGTAGGTGGGCAATACAGAAGAAATATGTAAATTGCAAAAGAATTCTAATTTAAATTAACCTATATGATTTCGGCGAAGATTTTAATTGTGTATCCGGCAATAGAATCAACCTATGTGGCAGTATATCGTAGTACTGATCTGATCTTCCTCAAAAACATCAAGCATCCGGAAGAGGAACTCGCAAAATATGAGAATCTGATGGATCAGGCTGACTGGAGAAAGGATATCATCATGAACGTGCTGGCAGAGAACGATATAAACATCGACCTCATCGAACTGGTGATGGGAAGAAGTGGTTTGCTAAAACCAGTGCAATCTGGTGTTTACGAGATCAATGAAAGAATGCTGGAAGACCTGCGCATCGGCGTACAGGGAGTTCATGCAACCAACCTGGGTGGCGTAATCGCCTATGAGATCGCAAATGATCTTGGAAAAAAAGCTTACATGGCCGATCCAGTGGTCGTGGACGAAATGGATGAGATCGCCAAAGTTACCGGACACCCTGAATTCAAACGACGTTCAATATTCCATGCCCTCAGCCACAAACATTTTGCCCGTAAATACGCCAAATCCATCAACATACCTTACGAAGAACTGAACCTCATTGTATGTCATGTTGGTACTGCGGGGATCTCTATCGGTGCCCATAAAAAAGGCAAGGTGATGGATGTTAACAACTCCTTCGACGGTGATGGTCCTTTCGGCATACAACGCAGCGGAACCCTGCCCATGGGTGCTCTTGTAAAACTTTGCTTCAGTGGAAAATATACCGAAGAAGAAGTTTACCGTATGATCACAAAAGAAGGTGGATATACAGCATACCTGGGTACGAGTAACCTGGATGAGATCGATAAGAAGGTACTTTCTGGTGATGAAACTACACTCTTCATCTCCAATGCCCTTTCTTACCAGGTTTCCAAAGAGATTGGATCCATGTACACTGCCCTGGAATGTGAAGTTGATGCGATCCTGCTCACCGGTAATATATTCAACAGCGAACGTTTCCTGGAAAATGTTTCGCAAAGGGTTAACAAGATAGCACCCATCGCCTTATACCCAAGCCAGAATGATTTCGATGCCATGGCATTGAACGGACTGCGGGTCATCAAAAATGAAGTGGAAGTACTGGAATATAAATAAGATATTATGGCTCACTGGTTAGAAGAAGCAGAAAGAGAAGCACAGGGCAGAGACAGTAAAAGCAATAGCCCAAGCTTCCTCGACAGGAAAATGCGCATTGAAAAAAATTACAATGCCCACGCCAAAGAATACAATACCTTTATCAAGACCATTGATAAATTAGTAAAACGCGTAAATGCGTTGCCTTTGGAAAAGAAAGACCCCTTCGGGAATATTGATTCCAAGAGCAAAGAATCCAAACTGCTGAACCATATGCACGTGCTCAAAAGCAGCCTGCGATTTCAGCAGAAAGTTTACCGGGGTTCCTTCTGGGACCTGTTAAAACCCAAACATCTTAAACATGTGCGGGTCATGCTCATCACAGTCAGCAGCCAGTTTGGCAAAATTGGCCTGGATGTGCGGGATGAAGCATTATTGAAGGAAAAAGTTGTTGTAGACGATGAACTGGTCAGGGAAAAGAAAAAATTCCAGGATGAGGACCGTTTTCATGAATACATGAACTGGGATATCAAAGACCTGAATGAAGAACTGGCCCTTAAGATCATCGATTGGCTGGCATTTAAATCCGAAATCTACGAATTGCCTTTTGTCCAGGAGAAAAAAGCAAATAAGGAAAACGACTGAACCAGCCCTTCTCCTTTTGTTTAAACTGATTTCAAATAACTCATCTTTAGGTTGATTCAGCAATATTTTTTATACTTTCATCGTATAATATCCTAAAAAATATCAACCCGATGAAAAGAAGGGACTTCATACGCAAAAGTGTTGCTGCCGGCGTGATCGGCAGTACAGCATTTTCCATGCTCGGATATACAAAAGTTCTGAAAGGAAACAATATTGGACCGCAGGCCGACGGCAAAGAAGGATTCGACCTGGTTGCAATCCGCGGGGAAGACCCCGCCGCCATGTTCGATAAAGGAATTGAATCGCTCGGAGGAATGAAAAACTTCGTTAAACAGGGCGACAAAGTTGTAGTTAAGCCCAACATAGGCTGGGATGCCGTGCCGGAAAGGGCAGCCAATACCAATCCCGAATTGATCGGCCGCATCGTGAAAAGATGTTATGAAGCCGGAGCCAAAGAAGTTTTTGTATTTGACAATACCTGCGATAACTGGGTAAAATGTTATCAGAACAGTGGTATAGAAAATGCTGCAAAAAATAATGGAGCCAAACTGGTTCCGGGAAATACCGAAAACTATTACCGCAAGGTAGAAATCCCACAGGGAAAAAAATTAACAAATGCCAAGGTTCATGAACTCATCCTGGATTCGGATGTATTCATCAATGTACCAGTTCTCAAAGATCATGGATCCGCCCGTTTGTCCATTGCCATGAAAAACCTCATGGGTGTAGTTTGGGACCGCCGTTTTTGGCACCGCAACGATCTGCACCAGTGCATCGCCGATTACTGTACTTTTTCCAAAAAACCCGATCTGAATGTGATCGATGCCTACCGCGTGATGAAACGCAATGGCCCGCGCGGGGTTTCCGTTGAAGATGTTGTGCGTGTGGATGCCATGATCATCAGCAAAGATATTGTAGCCGCAGATGCTGCAGCCACCAAATTTTATGGCAGTGAACCTTCTGAAATACCTTATATCGCTATTGCTGATGAAATGGGTATAGGAACCATGGACCTGGATAAACTCAAGATCGACCGCCTAAAAATATAATCTGAATGCAATTATACAGGCTGCTGAAATGGATAAGGGTTGGAATTGCATTGATCTTCTTTCTACTGATTACTTTTTTGATGCTGGACTTTACAAGTCTGTTTTCCGAAAGTGCATTTAACACCATCACCTATCTGCAATTTGCCCCTTCCATCCTGGAATTCACAGAGCTTCTTGCCTGGTCGGCAGCGGGCTTCGTTTTTATCATCCTCCTCACCATTCTTTTCGGCAGATTATACTGCTCCACCATTTGTCCTCTGGGTACCCTGCAGGACTTCATGATCAGAATTCATAAACGCTTCCGCTTCGCAAAAAAATTCCGCTATGCCAGAACCTACAACTGGCTTCGTTATTCCATACTGGCAGCCACGGTACTGCTGTTTCTGGCCGGAACGTCCATTCTGCTCAACCTGCTGGACCCCTTTACGAATTTTGGCAAGATCATGGTAAATGTATTACGACCGCTTTACATGGGATTAAACAATGTTGGTGCCTGGATACTAAACCAGTTCGATATTTACACCCTCTATCACGTTGATTATAAAGTATTTACGTTGCCGGCATTCCTTTACGCCCTGGGGTTTTTTATCCTGCTATTGTGGATGACACAGGTAAAAGGCAGGTTATTCTGCAACACTCTTTGTCCGGTCGGGGCAGCCCTGGGCCTGATCTCTAAACTATCCGCTTTTAAGTTAAAGATCAAAGAAAGCAGCTGTACCAGTTGCTGGCGCTGCGCACTGGATTGCAAGGCAGGCTGCATCGAAGCCGATGAAATGAGCATTGATTTCAGCCGCTGCATCGGATGCCTGAATTGCACCATCTCCTGTCCTAACAAAGGTGTATCTTTTGTCTGCACCTGGAAAAAGAAATTTGTTCAGGTAAATGAAGCAAAAACGAATTCCTCCAAAAGGAATTTCATCAAATTCACTGCCCTCTTCAGCCTGGGACTGCATAAGTTCATACAAGCACAGGATAAAATCGTTCCCACCAAAGAAAGCACCATCCCCGAAGAAAAGGAATATACCGTATCTCCTCCCGGAGCAAAAAATATTCACCGTTTCAATGAACTGTGTACCGCCTGCCACCTTTGCGTGAGTGCCTGTCCCAGCCAGGTATTGCAACCCTCCTTTATGCAATATGGTATACAGGGGATGTTTCAGCCATACCTTGAATACCACAAGAGTTTTTGCAATTATGAGTGTCGCATCTGCACAGATATATGCCCAAGCGGTGCCCTCCTGCCCCTTCCACTGGAAGAAAAAAAACTGACACAGATCGGGCAGGTATATTTCGAAAAGGATAACTGTATCGTGGAAACGGAAGGTACTGATTGTGGCGCCTGTTCAGAGCACTGCCCGACCAAAGCAGTGTATATGGTTCCATACAATGGGCTTTTCCTGCCCGAGATCAACCAGGATATCTGCATCGGTTGTGGTGCCTGTGAGTTTGCCTGCCCCACCGTTCCTTACAAAGCCATCTACGTGGACGGAAATCCCATCCACCAGGAAGCCGATGAACCCCAAAAAGAAAAGATCGAAGAAAGCAGCAGCGAAGAAGACTTTCCTTTCTGATAATTTTCAACATTTTTCAAAAAAATTTGCCTTCAGGGTGAGACGTTTTGGCACTGAAAGGTATTAATACTTAAAAATCCACTAGTGTTTGAACTTGTGGACGAGTGTTAATAAAATTATCACAACATGAAAAAAATTTGTTTCCTGCCCCTGTTAATTATCCTTCAACAATCTCTCTGTCAAGTTAATAGTTTCCCGTACTGCTGTGATTTTGAAAGCGGACCTGAAGGCGAAAATATCATTGACTACGAAGCCAATTGGGAGGGTTCCTCACAATGGGATTATCATGATACCTACACCAGAACAGGCTTGTTC